>Ga0172369_10000441_pt1 | contig 62311 bp, 55 predicted proteins | sample LakKiv25m_FD_114539 | JGI IMG/M metagenome (GOLD analysis project Ga0172369, IMG submission 114539) | Freshwater microbial communities from Kabuno Bay, South-Kivu, Congo - kab_022012_11.25m | ecosystem: Environmental > Aquatic > Freshwater > Lake | place: Democratic Republic of the Congo...
AAACGTTGGAACGCTGGAATAATCTCTTCGCCGCTGCGTTATGTCTTTCTATTAACTTGCCGCGTTCCACATTGACCAGCTGACCTTCTTTGACAATAAATTTTCCGCCGACTACGGTGTAATCCACATTAACGGATTGAGCAAAGACTACCGCCGCCACGGGGTCGTGCATGCCCGTAAATTCCAGCCGATTTAAGTTCACCGCAAAAAAGTCGGCGCATTTGCCAACTTGCAGGCTGCCAAGGTCATCGCGCCCCAACACCGCCGCGCCGCCGCGCGTTCCAAGATATAGGGCTTCGCGCGCCGTCATTAAAACCCTCACCCCTTGCCCCTCTCCCTGTGGGAGAGGGGTTGAGGTGAGGGAAAATCCTGTAATGCCTTCCTTCAAACGCGAGAGCAGCATGGCGTTGCGAACCTCCGCCAGCAGATGCGAGCCGTCATTGGAGGCGGAGCCATCCACGCCCAAGCCAACGTTCACGCCCGCCGCGCGATATTGCTTGACGGGCGCAATGCCAGAGGCGAGTCGCATGTTCGATGTGGGGCAATGCGCCACCCCGCAGGAATGTTGCGCGAAAGTTTTTATCTCCGCGTCATTCACCCAAACCGCGTGAGCAAACCAAACATCCGCGCCGAGCCAATTCACTTCCTGCATGTATCCAACGGGGCGGTGACCAAACTTCTGCAAGCAGAACTGTTCTTCATCTTCCGTCTCCGCCAAATGCGTGTGCAAGTGAACGCCGTATTCACGCGCCATCTGCGCGGATTCTTTCATCAAGTTTGAGGTGACGGAAAACGGCGAGCAAGGCGCAAGCACAATGCGCGTCATCGCGCCGCGTTTTGAGTCGTGAAATTTTTCGATGACGCGCTGCGAATCTTTTAAGATATTATCTTCGCTGTCCACAACAGAATCAGGCGGCAGCCCGCCCTGCGATTCGCCCAAACTCATCGAGCCGCGTGAAGCGTGCAAGCGCGCGCCCACTTCCAACGCAGCGTGAATCTCATCATCCAATTTTGCGCCATTGGGGAAAAGATACAAATGGTCAGAAGCAGTCGTGCAACCCGAAAGCGCAAGTTCCGCCAGCGCGGTTTGCGTGGAAATGAAAATATCATCCGGTTGAAGTTTTTCCCAAATGGGATACAACGTTTTTAGCCAATTAAATAAATTTGCGTCTTGCGCGGCAGGCACAGCGCGCGTTAAGGTCTGATAAAAATGATGATGCGTATTCACCAAGCCGGGCAAAAGAACATGACCGCGCAAATCCAAAACTTCATCCGCCGTAGGGGGCAAGTCCGAGACTTGCCCTACAGATTCAATGAATCCATCGCGCGCAAACAAACCGCCATCGGGAATTTCCCGCGAGTGGTCATCCATTGTGACAAGATAGGCATTCTTTACAAGGAGAGTGGACATGCTGCGCCTTTTGCTACTGATTACTGGCTACTGGCTACTGGTTACTGGCTACTGATTACTGGCGATTGGTCTAGTTGTCTGACAAATCTAGTTTAGCAAAAAAAAAGAGCCATGTCAATTCTATGGTAGATTCTGCGCCATGAACCTTGATGACTTAAATCTCTTCAAACAATTAGATTCGGAAAATCGGCTGGGCGAGATGGACGCGCTGCCGGATGTAGCCTTGTCGGAATGGAAAACATGCGCGGCGGAACTACGGGCAAATTTTTCCAACATGGCAAACCTCATCATCGCCGCCAGCGGAGAATCCGCGCAAGCGGCGGAGATGGCGGCAGCGTGCGCGGCGCTGCCCGTTCCCTTAACAATTTCTTCCAGCGGCGAGCTGCCCGCCTACGCCAAAGGAAAATCCACTTTGGTCATTTGCATGGGCGATGAGGAAGAAACGCAACAGGCGTTCAATTCCGCGCTACAAAATGACTGCGCGGTTTTCGTCATCTCTTGCGGCGGGTTGGAAGAGCTCGCCAGCGAGAAAAACCTCCCCCGTTGGAAAGCCGCGCGCGGAGCGCTTCCGCATTATTTTGCGGCGTTGATGGCGCTCTTTCGGCGCTTGAACTTCATCCCCAACCTATCGCCGCAAATGGAAGAAGCCGCCAGCGCCATGAAAGATTCGCAGACGCATTTACGGGCGGATGTTCCTGCGGCGAATAACCCCGCCAAGCGCTACGCCGGTCAATTCGTGGGCAGATGGGCAACCCTTGTTTGCCCGCAGAGTTTGGCTGCGGCGGCGCGGCGCTGGAAGGCAAACATTAACCGCATGGCGAAAGCGCCCGCCAACGTGGAGATTTTGCCGGAGGCAAATTACCATGCGGCGCAAGCAGTATGGAATCCGGCGGAACTGCTCAACGCGCATACGATGACGTTGTTCTTGCGCGCGCCGTTGCAAACGCCGCGCGACATGATGCGCTTGGATGGGATGCGTCAAAATTTTATGTTGGAAGGCTTGAACACAGACTTTGTGGACGCGCGCGGCAAGTCTCTGTTGGCGCAGTTGTGGACCTTGATTTTGTTTGGCGATTACATGGCGTATTATCTGGCGATGGCGTATCAAGTAGAACAGCGTTAAGCGAGCTGCCCCAAATTTGCCGCCGCCAGCGGAAGCGCTTCGTCCACAAATTTTTCGAGGGCGGGGCGCTTTTTCATATGGCTGTAATGAGCGGCAAGCCCGTACATTGCCCATGTTGCCGCCGTTGCGGAAAGGTCGGCGGAAGGGCGGGTCGGTTCTTGTTTCAGCCAGTGAAGCAAAATTTCAAAAATTTGATTTTTGATGGCGGGTTCAATCAGCGCTTCAAATTGTTGATGCGGCTGGGCGCAGCCGCTATGCGCGCGCGCCAAAAATTCACAGACCGCTAAAAGTAAACTGCGTAAATTATCGGGGGAATAATGGCAGGCGTTGAGCGCGCGCTTTTCCACCTCGCGCATAAAAGATTCGCGGATGAAGAAATTGAGCAGGTCATATTTGTCTTGAAAGTGAGCGTAAAACGTGGCGCGGTTGAGTTGCGCCTGTTCGGTGACATCTTGCACGGAGATGGATTCAAAGTTTTTGCCCGCCAGCAAATCGCCGAAGGATTGCAGAAGCGCTTCGCGGGTGCGTTTGACGCGCGGGTCTATTTTTTGGGGGGAGTTGGGCAACATTTTTGTTCCTCTGTTGTTTATGCGACACATCAAAAACTCTGACGATTGACGCGGCAGGGTAAGGAATGTAAACTAACCTACATCTGTTGTTTAGATAACGGATGTATATTATCAAACTTGCAAGAAAAAAGTCAAGGAAAATTATCAGGAGCGTCTAATTAAGTAAGCTTGCCAAAAGATTTATGCGCAAAGACCACAGAATGCACGAAGACAACCGCTAAAAAATCTCTGTGGACTCTGTGGTAAATGCTCTTCACAGCCCATTTTTTTAGACACTCCAAAAATTTTCAATCTCATAAAAAAATTTCAAAGGAGCGTAGAAATGTCTGAAAAATTTGAAGTAAAAGCAAGCAAGAATGGTCCCTTCTTAATTGCGGGGAGCGGCGTATTCAAAGACGCGCAAGGCAACGAGAGACCTGTGGAAAAAATGGTTGCGCTCTGCCGCTGTGGACAATCTGCCAATAAGCCGTTTTGCGACGGGACGCATAAAAAAATCAATTTTGAAGCGGACGAAGCGAGCATTGTCCTGACGGTGATTTCATAAAGAACATGAACGCAGCCAACGTCCACGCCCCATTCTCCATTGCCGCGCAGACGCGCATCGGCTATGTTGCGCTGACCGTAGCCAATTTGGAAAATCAAATTGCGTTTTATCAACAGGCGCTGGGGTTCAAACTCCAATGGCGCAAAGACGGTTCTGCCGGTTTGGGCGCGGGCGGCGCGGATTTGTTGCGCCTGACCGAAGAACCCAACCGCAAGCGCTATCGCGGCGTGACGGGCTTGTATCACTTTGCGGTTTTGTATCCCAATCGCCGCGAGTTAGCGCGCGCGCTGGCGCGTTTATTCGCATTGAAGATTCGCAACTTCCCCACCGACCATGTGACGACCAAGACGACCTACCTAGACGACCCGGAAGGCAACGGCATTGAGTTGTACTGCGAATCGCCGGAGGACGGCATCTTCACCATTGAAGATAACGACTTTGTGACGCGCCGCGCCGATGGAACGCTGAGCGATGGACGCGAGCCGCTGGACACGCAAGCCTTGTTCAGTCACCTTACGCAAGATGATAAATTGGATGAAGACCTTCCGCCGCAAACGCGCGTAGGTCACGTCCATTTGCACGTCCGCAATGTGCAAGAGGCGGTAGAGTTTTATCACGGCGTGATTGGCTTTGACCTCAAGGGAATTTCCTCCACTTTCCACGCCGCATTTGTCTCCGCAGGCGGATACCATCACCACCTGGGACTCAATGCGTGGCAAGGGGAAGGCGCGCCGCCGCCGCCCGCCGATTCAGTTGGCTTGCGCCGCTTTACCATTGACCTGCCCACGCAAGCCGCGCTGGATGAAGTTCTCGCAAGGATAGACGCGGCGGGGATTGCGTCCAATCAAATGGAAGAGGGTTGGCTGGTTTATGACCCATCGCAAAACGGGGCGCTGCTGCGAGTTGCATAAAACACACCTCCGCGTTCATGATGAGCGCGGAGTTTTTTTAGCAACGGGGGCTATGGCGTTATAATTTCCGCATCAAATTCAAAAATTGGAAAAATAACCATGCACATTCTTGTCACCAACGATGACGGCGTACAAGCGCCCGGTCTGCTTACGCTCGCGCAGGAATTAAAAAACTTGGGCAAAGTGACCGTCTTTGCGCCAGATAGAAACTGGTCGGCTTCGGGTCACGTCAAAACGATGGAACGCCCGCTGCGCGTGCGCGAGACTTTCCTTGCGGACGGAACGCCCGCCTTCATGTCGGACGGCGCGCCCTCCGATTGCGTAGCGCTGCCGCTGTTGGGACTGGTGGAAGGCAAAATTGATTTGGTCGTTTCGGGCATTAATCCAAATGCAAATATTGGGCATGATGTCACCTACTCCGGCACCGTCACCGCCGCTATGGAAGCGGTCATTGCGGGCGTGCGCGGAATTGCCGTCTCGCTTGATTCGCCCGAAGGATTTCAAGGCAAGTTAGATTATGCCGCCGCCGCGCGCGTAGCGCGAAAAGTCGCGCAGCAAGTCATTGCAGATGGGCTGCCCGAAGGCATCGTGTTAAACGTCAATGTGCCGTACCTTAAAGAAAGCGAACTCAAAGGCTACATGGTCACGCGGCAAGGCTTGCGCGTCTATCGTGACGCGCTGGACGAGCGCGTGGACCCGCGCGGCAAACCCTACTATTGGATTGGCGGCGAAGCGCCCACCGGCGTTGTGGAAGAAGGCACAGACTTCGGCGCGCTTTCAGAAGGCTACGTCTCCATCACCCCGTTGCAATTAGACTTAACGCACTACAAGGCGATGGATGTCTTAAAGAAGTGGAAGTTTTAACAGGCATGGATAACGCTCGCATTGAACCATACTGGCAATCTTTTCTCCAAACGCTCCCCGCAGATTCACCCTATCGCCGCAGGGATTATCTTGCGGAAAGTTTTGGCGACAACCCGCAACTCGCGGATGAATTGGGCGCATTAATTGCCAGCGAAATTAAAACGGGAACTTGCTCCGCATGGTGGGAATGGCAAGCGGAAGGCGACTCCATTCCCGAAGTTGGTTTAATCTCCATTGTCTTAAACGGTTCTGGTGAACCCATCTGCGTTATCGAAACTGTGGAAGTGACCTTGCGCGCATACCATGAGGTAGGCGCAGATTTTGCCCGCGCCGAAGGCGAAGGCGATTTATCATTAGAATATTGGCGCGCCGCGCATAAAAAATTTTTCTCGCGCACCCTCCCGAAAATTGGCAAAGAATTTTCTGAAGATATGCCGCTTGTCTGTGAACGCTTTCGCGTCATTTACAAACCATGATTCGCAAACTCCAAACCCTGCTGCTGATTCTCCTTGCCGCGTTTCTTCTAACTCAAGCCGCCTTCTCTTTGCGCTGGCAAATTACCCATGACGAAGCGCCGCTGCTCTACGAAGCCTTCCTCATGCAAAACGGGCAAATGCCCTACCTCAACTTCTTCGACTTTCAAATGCCGGGCGCGTACATCTTATATTTTCTACTCGGACTTTTCTCAAACTTTAGCCCGCTGCGTCTGCGCGTTCTGGACCTTGCGCTGCTCGCCGCGCTGCTAATCCTCACATTTTTATTGATGCGGCGCTTTGGCAAAATTCCCGCTGCCGCGTCCGCGTTGCTCTTCGGGTTAATGTACCAGCAAGGCGGCGCATCCATGTCTTTGCAACGCGAATATCTTTTCCTGCCGTTTGTCGCCCTTGCCTACTGGATTAATTTTCGGCGCGAAGATGTATCTGCCCGCGAGCATTTCTTCACGGGGATTTTCTTCGGGCTGGCGGCAATTATCAAGCCCCACGCCGCGCTCGGCTTTCTGCCGCTCATCATCTTCCACATGGCAAAACTTAACCGCCGCCGGGAAGAGTTCCTCGTCCCAATCCTCAGCAGTTTTGCTCTCGTCCCAGCGTTAATTTTTCTCTGGCTGGCGCAACATAACGCCCTCACGCCCTTTCTTGATATTGCGACTCATTATTGGCGGCTTTACGCGCAAATCAACGGAAACATGGACATCCTACCCGCCGCCGAACGCTTGCAATTTACATTAAATCAAGCGCTGCAACTTGGTGGTTATGCAATTTGGATTTTGCCTTCCTTAATTGGCGTTTATCTCGTTCCGCAGGAAAATAAACCATACGCCTACGCTCTCGCAGGGTTGGCGCTCTGTTACGCCGTCTATCCCGTCTTCACCGGACAATTTTTTGAGTATCACTACCTCCCGTTGGCGTATGCGTTGAGTCTATTAGCTGCGCTTGCATTAACTTCAATTACGGAAGACAAGTCATTCGCCCCGTATCTCTCCGCCTTCATTCTTGTTCTTGCCGTCCTCGTCAATGTCCGCCCGTCCAAAACCTTCCTCAATCAAATGGAAGGCAGACCGCTTTCCAAGCCCACAGACCGCGCCAGCCTCATTGCCAAATATTTGGATGAGAACATGCAGCCGGGCGATTCCGTTCAACCGTTAGACTGGACAGGCGGAACGCTGCTTGCCATGCTGCGAACCCGCGCCCCGCTCGCCACCGAATACGTTTTTGATTTTTATTTTTACCATCACGTTTCAGACCCCTACATTCAAACCCTGCGAAAAGATTTTCTGCGCCAACTGAACGAATCCAAACCGCGCTTTATTGTAGAAGTGACCGCAGAAGATAAACCTTGGGTCAGCGGCGAAGACACAACCCGCCAATTTCCAGAACTGCGCGATTTTATAAATCAATATTATTCTCCAAAACTTGATAAAAACGACTTCATTATTTATCAACGCGCCCCGCAACCCTAATTCCCGTGAAACTCACTTCCCGCCTTTCCCTCCTCTACCTCCTCCTCCCCTTTGCCCTCTTTGCGCTGGGCTGGCTGCGCCTCGTCATCGCCTTGCCCATTTTGATTCTTCTCATTTGGGTATTTCTTCGCGCCCAACCTTCCAACATTGGAACGTTAAAACGTTTTAACGTTCCAACGTTTGCCCTCATTTTTTTCTGGCTCATCCTCTCCGGCATCGGCGGCTACGCTTTTCAAAATTGGGACCATCACTGGCGCAACGCCGTGCTGCGCGACCTCATTCACTACTCCTTCCCCGTCTATTATGCTCACCCCGAACAAGGCGCAATTAAAGCGCTGGTCTATTACATTGGGTTTTGGCTGCCCGCCGCGTGGGTGGGCAAAGCCTTCGGCTGGGGCGCGGCAAACCTCGCCCTGTTTGCATGGAGCTTTCTCGGCGTCACCTTGACCGTCTTTCAAATCAGCGCGCGGCTCAAAACATCCACGCGCAACGCCGCGCTGGCGCTCATCTTTTTCAGCGGAGCGGATGCGCTCGGCGCGTTACTTTTTGCAAAAGAATATCCCGCTTTGATACCGCCCATTACGCATTTGGAAATTTGGGCGGGCGGCTTGCAATACTCCTCATTCACTACGCAACTTTTTTGGGTCTTCAACCAATCCGTTCCGGCGTGGCTTTGCCTTGCGTTGATATTAAACAGCGCAAGACTGGATGAAAAAATTCTACTCGGCGCGTTGTGCTTTTTCTTTGCGCCGCTCGCCGCAGTGGGATTGCTGCCCTATCTCTTGATAGACAGCGCGGAAGAACTGCGCGGCGGATTCAAAAAAATTAATGCCGCAACCCTGCTAACGGGCGGGCTGATTGCCGCCATTGCCTACTTTTACTTCGCCTCGAACAACGCCGCGCAAGCGCGCGCGTTTCGCCTCCCCAACCTGCAAATATTTTTTCCGTTCTTTCTATTGGAAGGCGGCGCCTTGTGGCTGCTGCTTGCGCCCGCTCACTGGCGCAACCCGCGCTGGGCGCTGACTGGCGGCTTATTATTCTTCCTCCCTTTCATTCAACTCGGCAACGGGCAAGACTTCGTCATGCGCGCATCCATTGCGCCCTTATTTTATTTGATGACCTTCTCGCTCGAAGCGCTGCTCCAAAACAAACTTGCCCGCCCGCTAAAAATTGCCGTGTACGCGCTGCTATTAATTGGCGCGCTCACTCCCTTATATGAAATCAATCGCTCGGCGTACCGCACCGCCCAATATTATCTACTGGACGAAAACCTTCGCGCCGCGCCGCGCAGCGCGCCTGCCCTTTCCATAGAAAAAAGCGGCGCGCCGGAGGCGGAACACCTCGGCGCGCTTACGGCGGACGATATTTATTCGCTCTCTGAATTAAAAGACAAGTTGGTAAAAAATTTCATTGCCAACCCGCGCAAAACTTTTTTTTACCGTTGGCTTGCAAAATAATTTAAGCGTTGCGTTTTATGCCGCAAGTCTCTAAGGCGCGGCGCAAATCCAGCACGGAGATGGGCTTGCTGACGTAATCATCCATGCCTGCGGCAATACATTCCTCGCGGTCGCCCTGCATGGCGTTGGCGGTCATGGCAATGATGTAAGGCTGAAGGCGGGCGGGGAACTCGGCGCGAATTGCGCGCGCGGCGGTCAATCCATCCATCTCCGGCATTTGCACATCCATCAAAATTAAATCGTAGGGGCGCATTCGCAAAGCAGCCAGCGCTTCCGCGCCGTTGGCGGCGACATCGGCGCGATAATTCATGCGCTCTAAAATACGCAGCGCCAATTTTTGATTGACCAAGTTATCTTCCGCCAGCAAAATTTTGAGGGGTAAACGTTTTCCTAAGTCGGGGTCGTAATCTGCCAGTCGTTGCGATTCGCTCAGCGGAATGACCATGCTATCTTTGGCGAGCGCGCCAATCAACGCGTTATAAAGCAGCGAGGGTTTAACGGGTTTGGTCAGCGTTGCCGTAAAATCTTCTAACGAGAAGTCGCGTATGCCCATTGAAGTCAGCAAAATGAGCGGCATATCATCCGCGTTGCGGTGACGGCGAATCATCGCCGCCAGTTGCGCGCCGTCCATTTGCGGCATTTGAAAGTCGAGAATTGCCGCGTCAAATTGGTCGCCGCGCGCCACCCATTCATAAGCTTCACGCGGAAATTCCGTCTCGGTGGAGGTAATGCCCCAATTTTTTAATTGCAGGTGAAGGATGCGCCGATTCGTGGCGTTATCGTCCACCACCAGCACATGCTTGCCTTGCAGGAGTTGTAACGCCTGCTCAGTTGGGCGTTTGGCAAGTTGCGGCGCAGGTTCAGCGTGAATGGTGAAATGAAAAGTGGAGCCGTATTCGGGCTGGCTTTCTGCCCACATGTTTCCGCCCATCATTTCTACCAGACGTTTGCTAATGGCAAGTCCCAAGCCTGTGCCGCCATATTTGCGCGTGGTGGAGGAATCTACTTGCGAGAAAGACTGAAAGAGCCTGTCCATGCGGTCGGCGGGGACGCCAATGCCGGTATCGCGGACGGAAAAATGCAGCGTGTTTTCGTCTTGAAGTTTTACCTCGGCAATAATTTCGCCGCGCTCGGTAAATTTGACGGCATTTCCTAATAGGTTGACTAAAATTTGGCGCAGGCGCGTCACGTCTCCAAAGATGGCGTGGGGCGCGTTCTCTTCCACTACATAGGCAATTTCTAATCCTTTTTTAGATGCTTGGGTGGAAATTACATCAAAGGCGGTTTCTACGCATTCGCGCAAGTCAAAGGCTTGGCGTTCCAATTCCATGCGTCCGGCTTCAATTTTGGAGAAGTCTAAAATTTCGTTAATGATGGTCAGCAGCGAATCGCTGCTGGAACGGATGGTTTCCGCAAATTCGCGTTGTTCTGGGCTGAGGTTGGTGTCTAACAGTAAGCCGCTCATGCCCATGACGGCATTCATGGGCGTGCGAATTTCATGACTCATGCTGGCGAGAAAGACGCTTTTGGCGCGGTTGGCTTTTTCGGCGGAGTCGCGGGCTTCGCGCAAACCTTGCTCGGTTTCTTTGAGTTGGGTAATGTCGCGGATGGTGATGATGCCGCCAATGAGCGAACCTTTCGGGTCGGTCAGCGGGGCGCGGGTCAGTTCAAACCACTGCTTTCCGTTGCGCCATTCCGCTTGGGCGCTTTCTTTGGAAAATTCTAGCGCTTTATATTTTTGAATGAGTTCGGGCTGCGCCTCTAAAATATTTTCTATGCTGCTGCCAATGATGTCTTCGCTGCGGTTGAGCAAGCGCAACGCGGCGGGGTTTACGTCCACAATGCGCCCGCTCAGGTCTGCCATTAACACGCCGTCTCGCATTCCTTCAATAACAATTTCGCGGGCAATTGGCACAAGGTCTAACATGCGATGACGCACCAGCGCCAGCGTTAATCCTAGCCCGGTAATAGAGAAGGCAAATGGCGTTAAGTCAAAGTAGATAGGTAGAATTTTGAAGATAGTGACAATATTTGCCAGCCATGGAACGCTAACGGCAAACAAGGTCCAAATCATCTGCCAGCGATATTGGCGGGGCCAGCGTAACAAGGCGCGAACCAGAAAGACAAAACCAAACAGCAGGCAGAGGTAAGAGTAAATTGCATGGATACGCCAATACCACCAGCCGTTGTAGTCGCGCGAGAGCAACATGCCGCCTTCGCGCACCAATTCATGTCCTTCCCAAAACCAGCCGCGTGTGGCGGGGTTAAACATGACGAAGAGAGTCGCTATGGGAATGATGAATAAATAATATAAATATTTTACGGGCAGGCTTTTTTGTCCAGTATATTCCACGCTGAACAAAAGCCACGAGATGGGAATAAAAACGATAAAGATAAAACTAAGGTCTTTCCAAAATAATTTTGTCTCTATGGTGGTGGAAGATAATTCCAGCAGATAGGTGGAACTCCAAAAGAAGAGCATGACCATCATCACCGCTAGCATGGTTGCGCCATCGGCGCGGCGGTTGCGCCAAATAAATACCGCCAAAAAAGCGGGAAGCGCCGCGCCGAGTATTAGCGGAACGAAGATGGGGTAAAAAACGTAGGTCATGCCGCTCCTTAGTTAATCTCTTGCATAAGCGTCTGAAAAATAGTTCGCCATAAAATCATCAATCGCTGGTATACGCAAACGCAGAGTCTTTTGATGGATTTTCTCCGTATCTCAGAGACTCTGTGGTTAGGGGTTTGAACTTACGCAGGAGGTCTAATGATTTTTTCTGCGTTTTAGCGGCTTTGCGATTGGGGTTTCAGACTTTTGCAACAGGTCTAATAAATGAGAGCGATTATATCTGCGTTTTAATAAAAAAGAGAGTTGCGAGAGAGTTAAAGAATCATTTTTTCGGCGCGGGCAGGCGCGCCGCAAGAATGCGGCGCAAATCATCTTGCGCCAATTGCCAATCTTGAGCGGCGTTCACCACCGCCCAGCGAGCAGGCTCTTGCGCCGCCATTTGCAAATAACCGGCGCGCACGCGGCGATGAAAATCCACCGTCAGCGCGTCCATGCGATTCCATTCATTCTCTTTTTGCTTGCGGCGCAGCCCCGTCTCCACGTCCAGGTCGAGCAAAATTGTCAAGTTGGGCGTTAAGCCGCCGGTGGCGTATTGAACCAGCGCGCGAATTTCATCTAAGTTTTGGCGATGACCGTAGCCTTGATAGGCAATGGTCGAATCATAATATCGGTCGGATAGAACAATCTCGCCGCGTTCCAATTTTGGCTTAATGACCTGCTCCACAATTTGAGCGCGCGCGGCTTGATACAGCAGAGTCTCGGCGCGCGGGTGCATCTCGGCGTTTTTCATGTCGTGCAAAATGGCGCGAATTTGTTCGCTGATGGATGTTCCGCCCGGCTCGCGGGTTGGAAAAACTTCGTAGCCGCGCTCGCGCAAAAACGCCGCCAAATGCGGAATGTGCGAAGTTTTACCAGAGCCTTCGGGACCTTCTAATGTAATGAACATAAATGACCTCGCGCAACATTATAACCTTGCGCCTCGCGCTCCTCTATGCTAGAATCCCGCCCGAACGGACAGCCCAATAAAGAAGACACAAAAAAGTGGGTAGCCCCCACTTTTTTGCTTGTAATAAACAGGAGCAACGGAGTAGGAAACGCATGGCAAAAAACGATTTTGCATTGGCATTTAATGAAGTGCTGGAAGAAAAACAACTGGCAAAAGACATTGTGGTCTCCGCCATCGAGTCGGCAATGGTCTCCGCCTATCGCCGCGCCGTCAGCGCTTCCACCGCGCAGCATGTGGAAGCCAAACTAAACCCCGAAACCGGCGCCGTCACCGTGTATGCGGAAAAAGAAGTCGTAGAAGATTCTGTGGTGGACGAGCGCACCGAAGTTCTGCTGGATGAAGCGCGCAAAGTAAACCCAGAGGCGCAGCCCGGCGACATGGTCATTGTAGAATCTACGCCGGAAGATTTTGGGCGCGTAGCGGCGCAAACCGCCCGCCAAGTGATTCAACAGCGCATCCGCGAAGCGGAACGCGCCAACCAGATGGCGCACTTTGAAGGGCAGGTCGGAGAAATTGTCTCCGGCTTAGTGCAAGCCACCAACGCGCAAAGCGCCACCATTGGGTTGGATATGAAAGCCGAAGGCGTTTTACCCAACAGCCAAAAAATTCCCGGCGAGCGGCTCAAACTCCACGAGCGCATCCGCGCCGTTGTGATGGAAGTCAAAGACGGAACGCGCGGACCGCAAATCATCCTCTCGCGCGCGCACCGCAACTTCTTGCGCCGCCTCATGGAAAACGAAGTGCCGGAAATTTATCACGGCATTGTAGAAATTCGCGCCATCTCGCGCGAACCGGGCGCGCGCGCCAAAGTCGCCGTCTCCGCCACGCAGACCGGCATAGACCCGGTCGGCGCGTGCGTAGGCATGAAGGGCGTTCGTATTCAAGCCATTGTAAAAGAACTGCACGATGAAAAAATAGACATCATCCAATGGGACGCCGACCCGGTGGTGTACATCTCCAAAGCCATTAGTCCGGCGCGCGTTAGCGGCGTATACATCAACGAAGGCGAAGGCGCGCACACCGCCACCGTTGTGGTGGGCGAAGACCAGCTCAGCCTTGCCATTGGGCGCGATGGACAAAACGCCCGCCTCGCGGCAAAACTGACCGGCTGGCGCATTGACATCAAATCGGTGGTAGAAGCCGCCGCAGAGACCATTAAAAAACTGCAAGACGAACCCGAACTTGCTGCCTCCCTGCCCAACTCGGCGGAAGCCATTCCGCAAATTGCGGAAATCCTCGCCAAAAAAGCCGAGAACCGCCCCGTTACGCCGGAAGAGTACGCCATGCTGGGGCAGTTTGTGGACGGCGTGGAACGCCGCACCAGCAAGAACCGCGCCGACGCCCTTCAACAAGAAGAAGAACGCATCGCCGCCGCGCACGCGGATATTCCCGCCGCAGCGCACGCCATGCCGCTGGAACAAGCCGGACTCAAAGAACACATCTTCAATATTCTCACCGAAGCCGGATACGAAACGGTTGGCGGTCTGCTCTTTGCGCTCAAAACCGATTCCGATAAAGTGCTAAAACTGCCGGGCATCGGCGCCAAAGCCATTCAAAATATTGAGGAAACACTCGCGGCGCTGACCTTCCCCGCAACGGAGATTCAGCCAGAGGCGCAGCCAGAAGCGGAAGCGCCCGCAGCGGAACAACCCGCAGCAGAATCTGCGCCTGCGGCGGCAGTGGAAGTCCTCCCCGCCGAGTCGGACGAAATTAAACCCAAGAAAGAAAAGAAAGAAAGAAAAGCCGCGCCTGCGGAAGAAATTGACGAAACCGCAAAAGACGGCGTGCCGTTGGAAGCGCTGTTGCAATTACAGACGGATATTTTTAAAACCGGCGATGAAACCGAAGATGAAGAATCTTCTGACGACAAAAATAAAAAAGGCAAAAAAGGCAAGAAGAAATCGGTGGCGTTAAAATTTGACGAAGAACTCGGCGCGGTGGTGAGTCGCAAGATTCACAAACGCGGCGAGGGCGAAGATGATTGGGAATAAACCCGTTCGAGCGCACAGGTGAAACACAAACCCACTCAACGCCCAAAGCATATTCCACAGCGCACCTGCATCGGTTGCCGCCAAACGCTCGCCAAGCGGCAGATGTTGCGTATCGTCCGCGCGGCGGATGGAATTAAGGTAGACCCAACCGGCAAACTTGCCGGGCGGGGAGCGTACCTGCACGACCAGCGCAGTTGCTGGGAGCGCGCCCTCAAGGGCGCGCTTGCCAGCGCGCTCAAAACGGAAATTAGCGCGCAAGACCGAGCGCAGTTGCAAGACTTTATGAATACTCTGCCGCAGCAGGCAGACCCGCAAGAGACTATGAGTAACTAGACGCGCTTCTAAACGAGTTGCCTCTTGCGGAGTGGATTTTACAGCGCGAATCATTTACATAGATTCGTAGATTGATTTAGGAGGCGGCTTATGAGCAGCAGCGAGAATAAAATTGAACTACCCGCGAACATCGTCATCCGCGATTTAGCGCAAAAAATAGAAAAAAGCCCCATTGACTTGATTAAAAAATTGATGGCAAACGGCGTGATGGCGACCATCAATCAGACCATAGACTTTGACACCGCCGCCATTGTAGTGGGCGAATATGGCATGGAAGCCGCGCTGGAAACAGCGGACGAGCCGCAGCCCGTAGAAACCGGCGCGTTGCCGCTTTGGCGGCAGATGATTTCTGATGACAACCGCGCCGCGCTGAAACCGCGCCCGCCGGTAGTCACTATTTTGGGGCATGTGGACCATGGCAAAACTTCGCTGTTAGACGCGATTCGCCAGACCGAAGTGGCGGCGGGCGAGGCGGGCGGCATTACTCAGCATATTGGCGCTTATCAAGTGGAGAAAAAGGGGCGGCTCATTAGCTTCCTCGACACGCCCGGTCACGCGGCGTTTACGCAGATGCGCGCGCGCGGCGCGCAAGGCGCGGATATTGTGGTGTTGGTGGTGGCAGCCGATGACGGCGTGATGCCGCAAACTCGCGAAGCCATTGCCCACGCCAAAGCCGCGCGCGTTCCCATTTTGGTGGCGCTCAATAAAGTGGATAAAGCCAACGCCAACCCAGACCGCGTAAAGCAACAGCTCGCCGAGTTGGAACTTGTGCCGGATGATTGGGGCGGCAATACGATGGTTGTGCCTGTTTCGGCAAAGCAAAAACAAGGCATAGACGATTTACTGGAAGGCATTCTTCTGGTGGCGGACAGCAACGACATCAAAGGCAACCCAAACGGCAAAGTGCTTGGCACGGTCATTGAAGCCGAGTTAGACAAAGCCAAAGGCGTGCTGGCAACCTTGCTCGTTCAAAATGGAACGCTGCAAGCCAGCGATGTGGTGGTGGCGGGGACGTCCTATGGCAAATTACGCGCCATGACCGACTATAAAGGCAAGCCCATTAAAAAGGCTGGACCTTCCACGCCGGTGGCGGTGATGGGGCTTAATGACGTTCCTTCCGCTGGCGATATTTTTGAAGTGGTTGAATCGGAAAAGGCGGCGCGGGTTATCGTTGGCGAGCGGTTAGAGAAAGCCAAAGAGCAGGCGCAATCTAAAAAGAAAATGTCTCTTGAAGATTTGTTCGCCAACGTCAAAGCCGGAGAGACCAAAGGGCTTAACCTCATCATTAAAGCGGACGTGCAAGGTTCGCTGGACCCCGTTGTAACCGAATTAAATAAATTGGGCGAAGGCGAAATTAGCCTGCATATTTTGCACGCCGAGACGGGCAACATCAGCGTCAATGACGTGATGCTCGCTTCTGCGTCCGGCGCCATTGTGGTCGGCTTTAACGTTCAGGCGGATGTGGACGCGCGCCGCATGGCGGAGAAGGAAGGCGTGGATATTCGCCTGTATGAAATTATCTACCGCATGACGGAAGATATTGAAAAAGCGTTGAGCGGCATGTTAGAACCAAAACTCACCGAGCGCGTTCTGGGTCACGCGCAGGTATTAAAAGTTTTTGTGGCTTCCAAATTTGGGCGCGTGGCAGGCTGTAAAGTGACAGACGGCGAGCTCAAACGCGGCGCAAAAGTGCGCTTGCAGCGCGGCGCGGATGTGGTCTATGAAGGCGACCTCTCTTCCCTGCGGCACGAGAAAGACGACGTGAAGGAAATCCGTCAGGGGTACGAGTGCGGCGTAGGGTTCAAAAATTTCAGCGATATTCAGCCCGGCGACTTGCTGGTGTGTTATGTGGTGGAGTAGTCTTCTAGTCTTCTAGTCTTCTAGTCTTCTAGTCTTCTAGTCTTCTAGTCGGCTAGTCGGCTGGTTTTCATTCCCTTCTTAAATCTTATGGCATCTAAAATTAGACTTCAACGAATTGCAGACCGCGCGCGGCAAGAAATAGCAGATATGCTGTTGCGCGATATTCAAGACCCGCGCCTGCGGCAAATTTTCATCACAGACGTTAAGATGGACCGCGAGCTGGCTTTTGCGGATATTTACGTCTCGGCGTTGGAAGGCGCTGTCCGTTCCAAAGAAATATTGGCTGGCTTGGAATCTGCTGCGGGTTTTCTGCGGCGCGAACTTTCCGCCCGCGTGGAAGTGCGCTCCTTCCCTAAACTCCGCTTTCATTGGGACCCCACGCCCGAAAACGCCGACCACATTGAAAAAATTTTGGCGGAACTGCGCGAGAAGAAAACATTGTAGCGCGCATTTGTGGGCTATAATTTGATTCGATACACACGACAGCCTTTCTCAATAGGAGAAAGGCTGTGTAATATACATTTATTTTGGAGGAACACAAATTCGTGGATACACAACTCATAGGGGATATAAAAAATCGACTCGCTGCCGCAAATCATATTCTGCTTGCCTCGCATGTGCGCCCAGACGGGGACGCGGTTGGCTCTCTGCTTGGGCTGGGGTTGGCTTTGAAGGAGGCGGGGAAAACCGTTCAAATGGTTCTAGCGGATGGCGTTCCGTCTTCGTTCAAATATTTGCAAGGCAGCGAACTGGTAAAAAAAGAAGTCGGCGATGGCTGGGATACTTTCATCACCGTAGATTGCGCGGACTTCAAACGCACAGGAAAAATCTTTCAGGGGCTTGGGCAACCTGACATCAATATTGACCATCACGTTACCAACGAAAAATACGGCAAATTAAATCTCATTGAAGCGGAAGAGGTGGCGACTGCCGCCGTGCTGACGAAACATCTGCCGCAGTGGGGCTTGAACATTAGCCAGCCCACCGCCGCCGCGCTGCTGACCGGCGTCATCACCGATACGCTCGGCTTTCGCACATCCAACACTACGCCAGAGGCGCTGCGTCAAGCGGCTACGTTGATGGAATGCGGCGTGAACATGCCGGAAATTTACATGCGCGCGCTGGTGTACAAAACCTTCCCCGCCGCGCGTTATTGGGGAGCGGGGCTTTCCAGCTTGCAAAACAAACATGGCATCGTCTGGGGGACGCTGACTCTGGCAGACCGTAAAATCGCCGCGTACAGCGGCAACGATGACGCGGATTTAATCAACATGATTTCCGCCATTGACGGGAACAAAATAGGCATGATTTTCGTTGAACAAGCAGACCATAAAGTAAAGATTTCGTGGCGCGCCATTGACCCCAGTATGGATGTTTCTCAGGTGGCAAAACACTTTAACGGCGGCGGTCATGCAGCGGCGGCAGGGGCGGATATTGAAGGCGCGTTAAGCGATGTGCAAGCGGAAGTTCTCAAAGTCACCCGCGAAATGCTCAATCTGTAACGTTAAACCTTCATAACATCTACACAGAAAAGCATTGTCAAATCAGACAAATATGTCATAATTCAAACAACGGAATACTCATGGAGGAATCATGGATAGTCAAGATATAAAAAACGCCATCTCCGGCGCGCTTGTAGTAGATAAACCTGTCGGCATGACCTCGCACGATGTCGTACAAGCCATTCGCAATGGAACGGGCTTGCGCCGCGCCGGTCACACCGGCACCTTAGACCCACGCGCCTCTGGCGTGTTGGTCATTCTGGTAGGTCCCGCCGTGCGCCTCAGCGAATACGTCTCCGCGTCCGATAAGCGCTATCAAGCCATCATCCGTTTGGGCGGCTCCACAGACACTTTTGACGCGGAAGGCAAAGTGACTCCCACCAATGCGCCCATCAACGTGAGCGAAGAAGAATTTGACGCCGCGCTGCAAACCTTTGTGGGCGAAATTGAGCAAACCCCGCCGCCTTATTCCGCCGTGAAAGTACAGGGGCGCAAAGCCTACGAAATGGCGCGGCAAGGCGAGGAAGTAGAGCTCGCTCCGCGCAAAATCACCGTGCATCATTTGGAAGTGTTGGAATGGGCGCCGCCGGAAGCAGTCATTGACGTGCATTGCTCCTCCGGCACTTATGTGCGCTCGCTCGCAAATGACCTCGGCGTAAAACTGGGTTGCGGCGCGTACCTTGTTGGCTTACGGCGCACCAAAAGCGGGCGCTTCTCATTGCGAGACGCCGTGCCGCTGCGAAAACTGCAAGAAGCCTTCACCGCCGGAAATTGGTATCAATACCTCATCCCCGCCGCCGAAGCGCTAGGCGACTGGCCCGCCGTAGAATTAAACCCAGACGAGGTGGAAGCTGTGCGGCACGGACATCGCGCCAAAGTAAGCGGCGAACCGGACTTTGATAAAGCGCGCGGAGTTAGCACGCAAGGCGAGTTGGTTGCGCTCATGTACCTCACAACCAACGAAGACGGCTCGCAGGAATGGCAACCCAAAAAAGTATTCTTCACGTCAGATTAATGTCGCGGCGCGGGGCGGCAAATTGATTCGCTCCGCTCGCAAGGATTAACCGCCGCAAGGCGGTTTCTTTTTTATGAAACACTATCATTCTCTTGAAGAAGTTTCCCTGCAAAACGCATGGCTCACCATCGGCGTATTTGACGGCGTCCATCGCGGACATCGCGCCATTCTGCGCCGCCTAACCGAAGCCGCCCACGCGCAAGGCGCGCCCGCCGCCGCGCTCACCTTTCACCCGCATCCGGCGCAAGTCCTCAGCGGACGCGAAATTAAATGCCTCACCACCCCGCAAGAACGCGCCGCGCTGCTCGGCAGTTTGGGCGTGGATGTGGTCATCACGCAGCCATTTGATAAAGAACTCGCCGCCATCTCAGCGCGAGATTTTATGCTGCGGTTAAGAGAACGGCTTGGCTTGCGGCGACTGCTCATCGGGTATGATTTTGCGCTCGGCAAGGGGCGCGAAGGAAATGCTGCGCGACTGAGCGAACTAGGGGCGGAGTTAAACTACGAGGTGGAGGTCATCCCCGCCCTGAGCGAAGCCAGCGGCGTTATCTCCTCCACCGCCATTCGCGCGCTCATCTCCGGCGGAAACGTCAGCGCCGCCGCCAGCTTGCTCGGCTACCCCTACACGCTGAGCGGCGAAGTTATTCACGGCGAAGGGCGCGGAAAAAAAATCAACATCCCCACCGCCAACATTGCCTACCCGCCGGGTAAAGCCATCCCCACCAATGGAATTTATGCAACGTGGGCGCAGGTGGGCGGGCGGCGCATCATGGCGGCGACCAACATCGGCTTTAACCCCACCTTTACGCCGCAGCGCAACATCCCCAGTTTAGAAGCGCATCTACTGGATTTTGACGGAGAAATTTACGGGCAAGAAGTTAAGGTGGAGTTTATTGCCCGCTTGCGAGACGAATTGAAATTTAATTCAGTGGAAGAATTGCTCAAACAAATTTGGGACGACATTGCCAAAACGCGCGAGATATTAAAAAGACAGACAGGGCTTTCCTAGCCCTGTCTGTCTTTTTGCGCTGCTTTTATTTATTCCGGCTTGAAGATTTGGAAAATCAAATTTAACAAAATGCCAGCCACCGCGCCGGTGGCAATGGCGGGCCAGCCGTAGGGGAAGATGCCCGTCAGCGCGGGAATGGGCAGGAAGGAGTTGTAGCCAATGTGTCCGCCAATGCCAATGATAAGCACCACCGCGCCAATGGCGAGATTCTTCGGGTCAAACATATCCACCTTTTCGGAAATCATCAAGGCAATGCCTTGCATTCCAATAACGCCAAAGAGATAAATTGCCAGCCCGCCGCTAACCGCTGTGGGGATGGATGCGACCAAACCGGCAAGGTGTCCGCTGAACGCCATCAAAATGGCGATGATGCCTGCGGCAAGGAGCGTAACGCCGGAGTAGTTGCGCGAGATAACCATGAGGGAATTATTTTCTCCGTAGTTTGTTCCCGCCGCGCCGCCAAAGAATCCATTAATCATATCGCCCACGCCGTCCAAAATAAGGTTGAATCCAATGTAGGAGCTCAGCCCGTAGCGTTCGCGTTTTTGCTCATCCGCTAGATGGTCCACATACAATCCAATTTGATAAAGATGCGCGGTAGATTCCGGGATGGTGGCGATTGCCATGACCGCAATGCTGATGATGGCGGTGGCGCTCAAATTGCTGTTAAATTTGGGGAAGGTGATATGCGGCGCGGTAATGAACTGCGCTTGGGTCACTGCGGAAAAATCCACCATGCCCAGCGCCGCCGCAACCGCGTACCCAACCACCGCTCCCAGTAAAATGGGCAACATGCCAATAAAACCTTTGCCCTGCAAATAGACCGAGAACAAAATGGTGGCAAACAAAGTTACCATAGCCACGCTCCACCATTGCGTATTACCGGCGGCTTGCCCGCCCGCCACGCCGGAAGCCATATCCAACGCGGCTTTACCGAGCGCAATGCCAATCACGGCGGCGACAGAGCCGGTGACAATGGGCGGAAGAATTACGTCTATAAATTTTTTGCCGCCCGCAAAGCGGATGAGCAAGCCCACAAATACATTAATTGCGCCGGTGACGACAATGCCCGCCTGCGCCACGCTGATGAGTTCGTCTGAAACGGGTTGTCCAAAGGAAGCGTTTGTGACCGCAAGAATGGCGGCAATATAACTGAATGATGAGCCATAATACAGCGGAATGAATTTGCCAATGCCATAGCGCGAGCCAAGCAGCGCCACAATGGTTGCCAAGCCCGAAGCCAGCAAGACCGTGCTAGGATGAAAGCCAACGAACAATGCCACCAGCACTGTGGCGGGGAACATCGTCAGCGCGTGCTGAAAGCCGAGCAAAATCGTCTGCCCGATGGGCGGCGCGTCATTAGGCAGATAGCCGATGACAGGCGCATGAGTCGCCGCCGCCTGCGGCGCGGGCGGCGCGGCTTGGGTCTTTTTCTTCTCTACGGTCTTTTTCTTGGTAGCCATATTCTCTCCTCTTGAAAATGGATATAAAAAAAGAGCCGCTTTACTAAAAGCGACTCTTCGTTTCACAAAGAAACACCGACAACCCGGCAAGGAAGCGTTTTTTGAAACTTTTGCGCGGGTTGGTCTTGAACATATTGCGCCGAATTTTACGCGCAAACCGCCCCGTGTCAAGGCATTACGGCGAGATGTATTCCTTCAAACTATGTTCCACCGCATACGCCGCCGCTTCGGCGCGGTTGTTCACATTGAGTTTTGAGAGAATGCTCGACACATAATTCCGCACCGTGCCTTCGCCCAAAAACAAACTCTTGGCTATTTCGCGGTTGGTCTTGCCCTCAGAGACGAGCAACAGCACATGCTTTTCCTGCTGACTCAAATGGGCGAAAGCCGAAGACTCTTCCTCTTTGACGGCGCGGCGCACTTCTTGAAAGACGCGCTGCGTCACCGCCGGGTCTAGCAGGGCTTCGCCGCGCCCCACAGATTCCAGCGCTTTGATTAAATCATCGCTGCCAATTTGTTTGAGGATGTAGCCGGACGCGCCCGCGCGAATGGCGGAGAAAAGCATTTCGTCTTCCGCGTATGACGTGAGCATGATGACTTTTGTATTGGGGAATTGCTCCACAATTTGTTCGCACGCCTCAATGCCAGAAGCGCCCGGCAAGCGAATATCCATCACTACGACATCTGGTTTTAAGGCGGCTACTTGCTCCAACGCCTCGCGCGCCGAACCCGCCTCGCCCACCACGTCAAAATGCGGGTGGCGTTCCAATAAAGACTTTAAGCCTAAACGAACGACCTCATGGTCATCCACAAGCAAAATTCGTTGTTTTTTCATACGCATAATTTTACCTCTTAATCAGAGCGAGTTTGGTAGATTTGAAGCGCTTTGCAAATGCTCTTCAATATGAGCAAGGCTGCGCTCCGCCCATAGTTGCAGGGTCAGGTCGCCGCCCTGCGCCGCATGACGGCTAACGCGGGACCAAACCTCTGGCGGCGCGGCGCGCAAGGTTTGACAAAGCGCCTGCACATGGGCAAGGAACTGACTCAAAATTTGCTCCAAGGGTTCGGCGGGTTGATAATGCTCCGCCATCCAAGCATCTGCGTCAAAATTGGGGAAAAGCGGGTTATCCTCTTGCAAGGTTTTTTCAATTCGCAAGCCATAGACAAAGAATTCCACATCGCGGGTATGCGCGGCAAGTTGATGAATATTCCACGCGCCGTCCACGCCTGCGGCTGCTGCGCCCCGCTCCCGACAGGCGGAAACAAACTGCATGGCAGAAGACTCTAAACGGGCGAGCAGTTTCTGGCGATAGTCCAATAATTCTTTCATTCTTCCTCCAATATCTTCAGCGCCTCATCTAAAAGGGTCGGGGAATGCGGCGCGGCATATACGCGGATTCCAATGGGAGCAAACTCTTCGCCCGCAAGATTCGCCAGCGCGGGCAGAGCCGCTTTGCCCGTCAGGTACGCCGCGCCTTTTTCTTCCCGCGTTGCGCCGCCCGCCGTCAGCAGAATCATTTTTCCGCCGCCGCGCGTCCGCATCACTCTGGCGACAGATTGCATGACGAGAAAAGCGGCGGTGACGTTTACATCCAACGCGCGATGCCAATCCCATTCATCAATATCCAGCAGGGCGGCGCGCGGCTGAACTTCGGCGTGACAAACCAGCGCATCTATGCCGCCGAAATCTTCTTCCACCATGTTCACCAGCGCTTGGGCGCTGACTTTTTTAGAGCCGTCTTCCACATAGGCTTTGGCTTGCCCGCCGCGAGCGAGAATGCCCGCAACTACTTCGTCCACATTGACAGGGGTCAGGTCGTTGGCGGCAACGCGCATTCCGCGCGCGGCGCAGGCTTCTGCCAGCGCGCGCCCAACGCCCTTGCCCGCGCCGGTAATTAATATCGTTTTGTCTTTGAGCAAAATATCACCTCTTGAATTTTTTATTTTACAAACGAACAACTGGGAATGGAGTCGCGGTTGGTTTTGGCATTAAGCGGCATTCCAAAATATGGCGAAGGGTCGTATGTGTTTTCAATTTCCAACTCGTTTTGAAAATTGCCAAAGCCGTCATCTTTGGCGATGGAGATATGCAAATGCACGCCCACCGGGTTGTTGGGGTCGCCGGAATAATTGCCTTGATACCCAAGAAACGTTCCCGCTTCGACAGGAATTTCAGACGCGCCGGGCGGAAACGATTCGGAGATAAACGAGTTTCCATTTTCGTCCGCCATGTGCGTATAATAAACCCAAATTTGGCGCGAGGGAGCCAGCGGGTCTTTTGGAACGCGAATGATAACGGATGACTTCCACTCCGCTTTGCGGGTAAGATAGCCCGGATACGCGGCAAAGACAGAGGTCACGCCTACGCCCGTCCCCGCAAAAATATCCAAGCCTTGATGACGATGCCCGGGGCGAAAAGAATCATCCCAAATAAAACCAATCACGCCATCCGTGGGAAAGTAAAAAGGCGCGCTGCCGCAGCGCAGACCGGCTTGCATGACAAGTTCGCTTTGCGGGTCGGGGTTTTGAATCCATGTAAAGACTTGCGCGCCGCGCGCGGACGCGCTGCGAAAATTGAAATATAAATAAGCGGCGGCGGTCAAAAACGCAACCGCCAGCAAGGGCATCATTTTTTTAGACATGCAAACATTATACCTACAAGGAGAATCGATGAGATTGAAAAATAAAGTCGCGCTTATTACCGGCGCCACCAGCGGAATTGGAAAGGCAACCGCGCTGCGATTTGCGGAAGAAGGCGCGGCATTGATTCTGACGGGCAGGCGCGTAGCGCTGGGCGAAGAGGTTCGCGCCGCCTGTGAGCGGCGCGGCGCGCCGCGCTGCCTCTTCATCCAAGCCGACCATACCCGTCTGGAAGATTGCGAAAAAGCGGTAGCGGCGGCGCTGCAACATTTTGGGCGCATTGATATTTTGTTCAACAACGCGGGCATTGTCACCAAAGGCACAGCCGAAACAACCTCCGAAGAAATATGGAACGAGACTTTTAATATCAACGTCACGGCGATGTGGCGCATGTGTAAATTAGTCCTTCCGCAAATGAAGAAGCAAGGCGGCGGGGCAATCGTCAATAACGGGTCCGATTGGTCTGTGGTGGCGGGCAAGGACGCTTTCCCTTATGTGATGAGCAAAGGCGCGGTGGGCTTAATGACCAAAGCCATGGCGCTGGATTACGCCCGCGAGAACATCCGCGTGAATGCGGTTTGCCCAGGCGATACCTTTGTGGATAGGTGGATAGAAAAAGGCTATTTTGAAAATACCCAGCCCGTAACGCAAGAAGAAGCGATGAAAGAATCGAGCGCGTATATTCCTATGGGCAGGTTTGGCAAGCCGGAAGAAATAGCCAACGCGGTTTTATTTTTAGCCTCTGACGAGGCAAGCTTTACCACCGGTCACTTATTGTTAGTGGATGGCGGCAACACCGCGCAATAATTTTTTGTTCAGGAGACAACAAGATGATTGTTCTTTCAGACATGATGGGAACGCTAACCAGCGGCTCGCCGTTTTTGGGGCTGGTGGATTGGGTCAAGCATCATCAAAGCAAGGTAGAAGCCAACTTACGCTTGGCGGCGGTCTTGCCGTCCTACTTCCTCGCCACCCACAACTTCATAGACTGGCAAAAGTGGGGGCAAAATATTACGGTGGAGAGTCTTTCCTACATCAAAAACCCCACGCCAGAAAAGGTGACGCAAGTTGCGGAGTGGATTACCGAACACAATTTATGGAAAAAACGCCGCGAGGACGTTATCGCGCGACTGGTGGAACATCGCTCGCAGGGCGCAAAGGTATACATCGCCAGCAGCGTGATGGAACCCTTCATTGAGCCTTTTGCGCGGCGCATTGGCGCGGAATCGATTGGCACGCCCACGGCGATTGTGAATGGCAAACTTCAAATTGTGGGCAAATTGGTCGCGGATGAACAAAAAATTGAGCAAGCCCTCAGCCGTTTGGGCGTAGATAAAGTAGATTTTGCCTATGGCGATACCCTTTTAGATTTGCCCATGCTGGAAAAAGCCGACCACCCCGTCGCCGTGTACCCGGAGGCAAAACTACGCGCCGCCGCGCAAGAACGCGGCTGGGAGATTTTTGGCGCAACGCCAAGTTATGGAAAGAAGTGAAGGCTAAAAAATTTCTCATTAAAGGTTATGGTAAGATTCGCGCATGATTATTGCCGTAGCGTTAGTCATTGCTTATCTTGTTCCGCTATTATTCCTGTTTGGCGTCCGCCGTTTTGACTTGTACGGCACGGGCAGGTTCTGGCTCAACGGGTTGGCGCTGGCTTGGGGCGTGGCGGCGTACGGGCTGGCGGCGCAAATTAACCCCGCCTTACGCAACTCCGGGTTGGCGAGTTACGAAACCGTTGTGCGCGTAACAGGTCCCATTTTAGAAGAATTCCTCAAAGCATTAATATTAATTTACATCGTGCGGCGCGCCGACTTTAATTACATTGTGGACGGCGCGTTATATGGCTTTGGCGCGGGCATGGGGTTTGCGATGATAGAAAATACCGAGTATGTGTTAGGACACCCCGACTCCGCTTTAATTGTGGCGGTGGCGCGGGTCTTCTCCACCAATCTTGTTCACGCCACCGGCAGCGGAGTCATCGGCGCGGCGCTGGCATACTGGCGCGGAGACCGCTCTTGGCGCGGCTGGTTTGCCATTTTGCTGGGCTACGCATTTTCCATGCCGCTGCACATGGCGTTCAACACGATGGTCAATGAAGGCGTGCCGCTCATTGTCGCCATTGTGTACGGGTTTATCGGTTTGGCGGTCATTTGGTACGCTATTCGGCGCGGAATGAATATTCAAAAAACATGGGTGGGCGAAAAACTGGGCATGGGCGACCGCGTGACAAACAGCGAAGCCAAAGTGGCAAAAAACATAGACGAGTTGGACGAATTGCTCGAACCCATCCGCAAGGAATTTGGCAAAGAAAAGGCGGAGACGGTCAAGAGCATCATCGGCAAGCAGGCGGAAATTGGCATCAAACGCAAGTTGATGGACTCCGCGTTTAATGAAGAGAAGCGGCGTGAGATAGAAAAAGTAATTCAATCCATCAGCGCGGAAATGGACGCGCTGCGCCGCAAGGCGGGACCTTACTGCATGATGTTTGTGCGAACGGTGTATCTGGACCAAGACATTAAAATTTGGGACCGCATCAACCTGCGGGTAGAATCCGCCAGCACAGGGCAAAAAGGCGGCGGGTTGTATGACCGCGCTACGGCGCGCATCCCGCGCAAGCCCGCGCCAGATTCTTCCAAAGAGGATAAGAATCTATGAATCGAAATCTCATTGAACAAATTAAAAAGATTGATATTTTTAACGGGCTGTCCGATGAAGCCTTAATGGAAATTACCCAACAGGGAACGCTGAGAATATTGAAGGCGGGCGATGCGTTGATGAAGAAAGGCGAAACGGGAAACTCGCTCTTTCTTATTCATTCGGGCTTGGTCAAAATTATCACGGAAGATTCTAAAGGGGATGAAGTCATCTTAAACAAATGCGGCGCGGGCGAGGCAATTGGCGAGATGGCGCTGCTGGATAGCAGTCCGCGCTCGGCGGGCGCGGTGGCGCTGGAAGATTGCGAAGCGTTGGAAATTAGCCGCGAGACGTTTCAAAAAATTTTAGACGCGCGCCCGGATGTTTCGCTGCAAATCATTCGCAAATATTCGCATCGGTTGCGTTTTGCCACCACTTACATTGAGCGCGCCATTGATTGGGCGCAAAAAATCGCCGAGGGCGATTATTCCTTCATCGAGCAATCGCAACCGCTCTTGAACGAGGCGGGCAGCGATAACGCCAAAGCGGCGCAACTCCTCTCTGCGTTTTTTACCATGGTCAATAAGGTTAAAGCGCGCGAGGAAGATTTAAGAAAAGAAGTGGCGAAACTCAGTTTTGAAATTGACCAAGAGCGCCGTAAAAAAGATTTTGAAGAAATTACCGGCACGGAGTTTTATTCCAACTTAAAAGAGCAGGCAAAAACTTTGCGTATGAAGCGCGCGCAGCAAAACAAATCGGAGGAATCATGAGCGTGGCAAAAATCGTTTCGGTGCATTCGTTTCGCGGCGGCACGGGCAAATCTAACACCACCGCCAACCTTGCGGCGCAGGTGGCGCTGGCGGGCAAGCGCGTGGGCGTAGTGGATACCGACATTCAATCGCCGGGCATTCACGTTTTATTTGGGTTAGACGAAGCCAAAATGGGAAAAACGCTCAATGATTTTATGCACGGCAAAGCCAGCATGAAGGAAGTTGCGTTCCCCGTCCATGAGCATGTCAGCGCCGCGCCGGGCTTTGAAAAACTAAAAAACGCCAAACTTTGGTTGTTTCCGTCCAGCATTAATGGACGCGAGATTAGTCAAATTCTAAAAGAAGGCGTGGACTTTAATAAGTTAAACGAGGCGCTTCAAAACGCCATTAGCGAGATGAATTTGGACTACCTTTTTGTAGATACGCATCCGGGCTTAAACGAGGAGACGTTGCTTTCCATTGCCACCTCCGATGTGCTGGTTCTCATTCTGCGCCCCGACGACCAAGACATGCAAGGCACGGCGGTTACAGCGGATGTGGCGCGCAGTTTGGACGTTCCGCATTTGGTCTTGATGATTAATAAATCTCTGGCAATTGGCGGCGAAATTCAAATTCTAAAAGAAAACACGGAAAAACAATTCAATGCGCCGGTGGCGGGATTGTTGCCGCTTTCTTTTGACGTGGCAAGGAACGCCAGCCGCGAGTTGTTCTCGCTGAGCCAACCCGACCATGAATGGTCAAAAGAATTGCGGAAGGTGGCGCAATTTGTTCTGAGTTTGGAATAGGAGCAACCATGAAATGTTGGCATTGCGAACAAGACGCGCGCGCCTCGTGCGCTTTTTGCGGGCGCTTCGTCTGCAAAGACCATGCGGCCACCATGTCCACCTTTTTAACCATGTTTGTTGGCGCAAATAACACGCCCAAGGGGCTGGCGGTGGCAAACGTCATCTGGTGCGGGGAATGTGAGCCGCAGCCAGAACCCATCAGTATGCCCGAACTGTACTAAGGAGAGGAAACCATGCCGGGCGTGTTTGATAACCTCAACAAGCAAATTGAAGACAGCAACAAAGACGGCGGCATTCGCCCGCTAGACCTTGCCGGACTGCCGCCCACGTTGCGAAAGATGATGCGCGTTATGCTGCGCGAGCTGCAAGCCAGTTACCCGCGTCTCTGCGAAATTGTAGACTCTCTGCCCGCAGGAGAACAAATGACCCGCGAGGAGTTAGACTCCACGCTGCGCCAACTGACCGAAGATACATGGCTCATCCGCATTGGCGAAGGCGAAAAGGCAATTTACAAAGCCAACATGCGCCGCAAAGCGGGCAGCAAACTGGCGGCGGGCGTTTGGTCGGCGTTGGATTCAAGATTGAAGAAGAAATAAAAAAAAGACCTCTGCGGAGGTCTTTTTTTTATTTCTCTATTTTTGCGCGGTCAATTGATAAATGGACATTGCCGCGCCCTTGCCTTTGAGTTGCACATCGCCGACAAATTCGCATTGATATTTTTCTTGAATTTGCTCCATGACCGCTTTGGAAATATAAATTTGATTTTTATCAGCTTTGCTCATCAGGCGGGCGGTAGTGTTCACGGTGTCGCCCAATACATTAAATTCGCGCCGTCCGCGCGGGTCGCCAATTTCCGCCACGAAGGTGGGTCCAAAGTTAATTCCAATTTTGCAATAAATTCTATCTGCCGCGCCCGCTTCGGGGTCTTCGCAACCCGGCTTAAGCGCGGGCAAGCCCGTCTTCATAATAATTTCGCGGATGTCCAGCGCGGCGGAAGCGGCGCGCATGGCGTCATTGGTGTGCGCGGTTGGCACGCCAAAATAAACCACAATATCCGAGCCGGTTAAGTGATAAGTCACTTTTTTTAACACGCCGCCGCGTTTTTCCACTGCCGCGTTCAGGCGCGCAAAGGTCTCATTAAACCGAGCGATAACGCTTTCCTCTTGAAAGATACCCTTGTCTATCATCTCCGGCAAGCCAATGAAGTTCACAAACATCACAATGGGAGTTGGAAATTCAGGAATAATGCGGCGCTTGGCGGCGCTTTCCACCAGCAGGTTTAACACCGGGCTGGGAATAAAACTCGCCAGTTCTTTGATAACGTCCAACAAGCGTTGAACGGCTTCATAAGTCGCCGCAAAATTTTTCTCATATAAAACCGCGCTGGCAAGGCGGCGCGTGGTGGATTTTGCCATCATTTCGTAATCGCTGAGGTCGTTTCCAAAGTCATCTTGCGCCAACATATAGCCCGCGTGGAGCGGGTTGGATTCAAAGCGAAAATCATTTTGAATGTAGGCGTAGGCTTCGGGCGAAAGATTGACCGCCCCGTTTTGCCCCTTGCTCTCGGTCAATTTTGCAAGTTGAACGTTTCTACCGAGCAGCACATGCTCGCGGCGGCGCGGCGTTCCAATATCGGCGGAGTAAAAATGTCCGGCGTGAATGCCAATTCGCATTTTCAATTCAATGCTGCCGCTGGGGGTTTCAATGGCTTTATATTTCTCCATGGCGCGCTGCATTCTTAAACCCGCGCGCACCGCTTTGGCAATGGATTTTTGCAGCGAGGCGCGCGCCGCGCCCTCATCGGCGGAAAGCGGCGAAGCGAACAAAATCAGCAGCGCGTCTCCGGTAAATTCCAACAACTCCCCGCCGGACTTAATCACCACCTCAATAATGTCCGTAAAATATCCATTGAACACGCGCAACAAATCGCTCGCGCCTTCATTTCCTTTCACGGCGTTTGCTTCCATCAACTTGGTAAAGCCCGCCAAATCCGTAAACATCAACGCGCCATTGCGTTTGAACGCCTGCAAGCGGGCTTTATCGTCTCGTTTTTCGGTGATGAGCGAGGAGGTGTAATCGGAAAGAATTTTTTGCAGCGAGGCAAGATGGTCAAAAACCGTCTTTATCTTCTCGCCGTCTTTTTTATCGGCGTCTGCGGCGCTGACCGCCGCGTCTTGGTCCGCCCAGTCGGCAACGTAAATCTCCGCGTACAATTCCGCAGGCAACAAGTTCCTCAGGTCGGGTTCAATTTTTTTCAGCGCTTCAAAGTGAGGAGAAGATAAGGCTGTCATAAAAACGATTATACTTGAAATAGGACAAAGTTATCTGTTTTGGCGAAAAAAACGCCGCGCATTGCCGCAAAACACACAGCGAACAAAAAACTTCGCGCGCTTTGCGGCATGAACCAAAATTCGTTTTTTTAGCGACAATGTTTAGAGAGGCTCAACCATTTTACACAGAGGAGATACCCCCATGAAACGACTGACTCTTTTTACCCTTGTGATACTTGCCGCCCTTGCGCTTGCCGCATGTGGAACAGCCGCCGCCACCCAAGCCCCGCAAGCGCAAGCAACGCCCGCTACGGACGGCGCGCCTGCCAGCGGAGGAGGAGCGGCAAGCGCCGCGCTCACGCTGGACCCCGCCAACCTGAGCGAAACAGAGCGCGAAGCCGCCGCCTACTTATACGACGGGCTGGTCATGGTCAAAGATGGCGAAATTGTCCCCGCCTTAGCAGAATCCTTCCAAGTATCGGATGACGGGCTGGAATACACCTTTACGCTGCGCTCCGGCTTAACCTTCCATGACGGCGCGGCTCTCAACGCAGACGCGGTGATTGCCAACTTCAACCGTTGGTACGACCCCAAGGACACCAATCGCGGCGCGGGCGCGTATGCGGCATGGAAGAGCGCCTTTGGCGGTTTTAAGGGAGAAGCCAGCGCCGAGGGCAAACCTGTCTCTCAATATGACGGCATTGAAAAAATAAACGACCTGACCATTCTCGTTCACCTCAACACGCCCGACCCGGAATTTTTAGGAAAATTAGCGGATGTGTCCTTTGCCATCGTTAGCCCGGCGGCATTTGGCGGCGCGGCGGATGGCGGCGCGGGCGCCTATCAATTTGAAAGCAGCAATGGCGCAACCCTCAAAGTGCAGCCCTTCGCCGCCTATTGGAACGGCGCTCCCGCCTCCGGCGCAGAAGTTCCATTAAAGTAAAAATTGAGCGACAAAAAAACGGCGCGGAGAAAAATCTCCGCGCCGTTTTTTATTAGGCGTTCACTGCCCCGACCAAACAGGCTCGCCGTCATAGGCGGGCAGGTTGGTCAGTTGAGTAAATTCTTGGGTCAAGGGCAGCACGCTAAATAATTCCATATTGCCGCCCGTTTTGGATTGAAAGACCACGCGCAAACTATCGGGCGACCAAGCGGGAGTTCCACGCGGGTCTATGCCCGCTTGAAAAAGTTGCGTCACTGCGCCATCTGCCATGTTGAAAATATTAACGCCGTAGCCGCTTTGAACTTTTCCATTGACGGCAAGCCACTGCCCGTTTGGCGACCAAACCGGCGCGCTGTATTCTGCCGGAGCGGAAGTGAGGCAGCGTTGATTTAATCCATCGCGCCCAATGAGGCAAATATTTGCCAAATCTCCGCCGCCCGATTTATACGCCAAAAAAGAACCATCCGGCGACCATGCGGGCGCGGAATCTGGCGAGCTGGCAGTCGTCAAGGTGGAAGGAACGCCGCCGGGCGCTACCAGCATAATATCGGAGTTGCCGAAGCGGTCGCTGACAAAAGCAATTTCATCAGAAACGGGAGACCAAGACGGTTCGCCGTCTCCGGCGCGGTCATCCGTCAAACGGATTAAGTTGCCGCCATCCGCATTGACGACATAAATTTCAAAGTTGCCGTCTCGAAACGATTCAAACGCCAAGCGCTGCCCGTCTGGCGACCATGTCGGCGAGGAGTCTTTTTCCGCCGCGTCTGTTACGCGGGTAATTGCGCCAGAGGCGAGGTCTAGGATGTAAATATCCATGTTGTTATTGACGGTGGCAGTGAAAGCGACTCGCCCGCCATCGGGCGAAAGGCGCGGGGCAATATCATCTTCCGCATTTACCGTCAGGCGAATTTGTTCCGCGCCGTTGGGCGAGGAACTGTATAAATCCATTTGCCCATCTCGGTTGGAGACAAAAATGATATGCCCGTAAGGTTCGGGGATGGGGGTTGCGGTGGGCGTAGGTTCGGCAGAATCTTCTGCGGCGGTGGGGGTTGCCTCGGCGGGGTCTTCGCCGCCCAAGCCCGCCCCGCCGCTCAGCGCGTTGGAAGAACCGCAAGCGGTTAACGCCGCCGCCGCAGAAACCACTATCAAAAATTTAATCATTATTTTCATCCATGCCGCCTTTTCTCTGCATCTTATAAAAATTATATCCGCCTGTGGGGCGCAAGTCTCTTATTTTGTTAGTGTTAGTTTTAAGCGAAAACAGGCTACTTGCGCGCTTACAGTTTTGTTGGCAAGGCGGTAAACAGAAACATCTCCAACTGTTGGCAGTTGGAGATGTTTGGGAGGGAAAAAATGAATTGAGGTTAGGCGCGCAAATATTTAATGAGCGCGGCAATGCTCAACCCCAGCAGCGTGAGCAGGGCAAGCGGCACGAGGAACATCAGCCCGAAGCCGAAGAAACCAAAGCCGCCAAAGCCGCCCATCATGTCGCCGCGCCCGCCGCCCATCATGGGGCTGTGAGCGTAGCCGCCCATCATGCCATAGGAGGAGGGAAACGCCGCCTGCCAGATGGAGGGAAGCGCAAAGAGAAACAGTAAGCCCAAAGCAATGGCAATGCTAAGAATCCATTTATTTTTTGTTGTCATGGTTAAAATCTCCTTTCAAAGATGAGCGTAGGATAGCCGCCGCGTGTAAAGAATTGATAAAGAACGCAAAAACATCCCGTAAGGCTTTGCGATATACTCGCGCCATGCAGACTTCATCCATTGGCGTATTTGGCGGCACATTTGACCCGCCGCATTTGGGACATCTTATTTTGGCGAGCGAGGCGGCGCATCAATTAAGTTTGGAAAAAATTTTATGGGTTCTTGCGCCCGACCCGCCGCATAAAAACAAAGCGGAAATTTCGCCTCTGGCGAGCCGTCTTGCCATGCTAAAACTCTGCGTGGCAAATGAAGCGCGTTTTGAAATTTCATACGCGGAAATCAATCGTCCGGGTCCGCATTACACGGTGGATACTTTGCGCCTGCTGAAAGAGGAATTTCCGCAAGCGGAACTGACTCTCTTAATGGGCGGCGATTCGCTGCGCGACTTTCCGCGTTGGCGCGAACCCGCCGCCATTTTAGGTTTGGTTGCCCGTCTTGGAGTCATGCGCCGCCCCGCCGCCGACCCGCAGTTAAAAGAGTTGGAAGCCAATCTTCAAGGCGCGGCGCAAAAAGTTCAATTTATTGAAGCGCTCATGCAGGAGTTATCGTCTCACGAATTGCGCCGCCGCATTGCGAGCGGCGGCGAATATCGCTGTTACCTGCCCCCCGCCGTGTATGAATACATCGAAGCGCAGGGGCTGTATCGCCCAAGTTAAGCGTTCAAATAATAAGTGTAATACGCATTTTGGCAGGGCGTTCCCCAGGTGATGTGCATCTCGCGGGCGGTTAAATCAATGACCATCGCGGAGATGGTCTTCTCGCGGTCTAGCGGGTCTGCGCCGTCCACATTATGGTTGCAGATGGAGTTGGGGGTATTGACGTGGTCTTTTTGAATGGCTTGCAGCGTTTTTAAGGTGTGCTTTTCAGTTTGACGCAACAGACGCAGGGCGCGGTAATAGCGCACGCGGGAAGAGATGCGCCCCTCCGGCTCTTTCTCTAATTCGCGCATTTTTCTGTCCAAGTAGTGATTGGTATGCGCCATCCAACCTTCATGCCCGTAGAGAATTTCAAATTGACGGGCGGAAACTTCCACCGAGTAAATCTCTCCGCTTTCGTGGACAATGAGGTGGTTATATCCGGCGGCGCGATGCGGGACTAGAGTCCGCCCGATGGCGCCGGAAATGCGGCGGGAGGATAAAACCGCGCGCGCCACTACAAGGCGCGGAATGCCCGTGCGCGAATCGTTCGGGTAAACCGAATCAATTAATTGGGCGATGCCGTAGGCGTTAAAACCCACGTTGGGCAACAGCCCGCCGTAGGTCATTGCCATGTAGGGCGGTTCTTTATCCGGTTTGGCGGAGATGACGAAAACGTCATTTTCATCTTCTGGAACCCAGTCTTCATTGTGGGCGGCAAAGACATGCCCGTCTGCGGTGCGTTCGCCATTGAGCGCCATGCTCGTGCAGCGCGTTAGGTGCAGCGCGTCTGTGGTCACGGCTTCCATCGCGTTCAGCGCGACAATATCGGTAAAGTCCACATTTGCGCCCTGAGCAATTCCGCGCATTTCGTCCACATATTGAGGGTAGCGCTCTTCGGAAAAAGGCAAATATTTACGGGCTTGGTTGCGCGCGCCGCTCCAATCTAATTCCAGCGTATCGTAGGCGGCGTCAATCAATATTTTAGCGTTTTCAATGCCATGTTGAATTTGCGGGCGCATGGCTTCGCCAATTTGCCGCCCCATGTCTAAATGCGAACCGGAGACTTCCACCAACGGCGGCGCGGCAGGGTGAGTAACAACTTCGGGGTTTTCGTGCTGAGACATAAACTTCCTCCAAAAAAATTTTGCCCTTAGGGATGTTCCCCAAGGGCAAGAGGATTATATCAGCAGGCAGAGCGTAGCGCGCCAACCCAACGAATTTGAGAGGAAGTTACGAAACGGGCGGAATTTCCACAATTTCGGCGGCGGGTTTGGCGGGCGCGGCGGTTTTGAACCACGTCATCAACGCGCCGCCAAAGGCGAGCAGTGAAACGAGAAAGACCACAAAGAAGCCCAAGCAGTCCACCATGTTTAATAAACCCAGCGCGAGCGCAAAGAGGAACGAGCCAAAGCCGATGGAAAGAACGGGCGACCATGTTTTGCCCAGCGCGGCGGTAAAGCGCCGCCCCACCTCGCCGCCAATGGATATGACGCCAAAGAGCCAGACCAGCGGCATTGCCAGCGCAACGATGAAAGCCACCGGAATGAGAATGATGGTCACGGAAAGAACCACCATGCCCAAGAGCGCCAGCACAAGCGACATGAGCCCAAAACTACCGGCGACAAAGGGTTGGCTCGTAATGGTTGCAGAAACGCGCTCCATTTGCGGCTCAAAGAACAGCGCCAGCAGCATGGCAAGGGCGGCAATGGCAAGGGCGCGGGCAAAAGCGCCGCCCGCTTCCCAGAGCGGATTTTCAAAGTAGGAAATTTGGGGCGCGGCAGGCGCATTGGGAGCGTTGGGCGGTTCAATGCGCGGCGTGTTGGTAATGATTTCGCCTTGAATTTGCGCGCCTTCCTCAGAGGTGATTTTTCCGCCCACATTGACGGCGTTGCCGCCGACCACCGCCGTTTTAGACAGGCTGGTTTGTCCGCCAATGGTGACCACGTCGCCGCCGATGGAATCTTGCGCGGAAGCATTGCCGCCAATGATGACCATGTTGCCGTCCACTTTTCCGCCAACGGATAAGTTGCCGCCCACGACCACCGCGTCTCCGCCGAGTTTTGTCTTGGAGGCAATTTTGGCGTTGCCGCCCACAACTACCACGCTGCCGCTGACCGCCGCGTTTTCTTCTATGGTGAGGTTGCCGCCAATGACCACCACGTCCCCGCTGACGGTTTCTCCATTTTTGAGGGTGAAATCTTCGCCCACGCGGACGATGCTATCGTCTTGCGGGCTTTGGGCGCGGGCGGCGCGCAGGGGGATAAAAATCAACGCGAAGAGCAGAAAGAGGGAAATCCATTTTGTGTTCATAGAGAGACTCCTTGAGGAGCGCGGCGAATTTGCCAAAGGGAGGCAGCCCACAGCAGGCTGAACCCGGTCAGCGCCGCAAGGAGAGTCATCCATGCGGCGGGCGAAAGAACGCCGCGCAAAATTTTTGAAAAGATGGAGAAGACTTCGGCAAGGGTTTGGAGCGTGGTGAATAGAAATAGCGCGTCTCCGATGAGCAGGCTCAACCATTGGGCGGGGGCGGCGGCAAAGAGGAGCAAATACGGCGCTGCCAGCCAGAAGGTGAGACTCAACCCCGCCACGATGAAGAGAGCCAGCCCCCAGAAATTTTTGCGGCGCGCAGCGCTTCTCTGCGCGGCAAGGCGAATTTGGAAGCGGCGCGTAAAACCGGCGGCGGGCGCTACGCTTGGAGCGGCGCGCAGCGCGGACGCGCTTTCTTGCAGGGCGGCGCAAGCGGCGCAGGTTCGCAGATGATTTTGCAACTCGCGGCGTTGTTCTTCATTGAGGGGCGTATCGTTCAAAAGCCATTCTTCAAAATGCCGGGGCTTCATACGTTCTCCTTTCCAATTCAAAGCGCTCGTCTTGCGTCTGCCATACCTGCGCCAATTGACGGCGGGAACGATGCAAGCGGCTCTTGACCGCGCTGACGGTAATTTGCAGCGTGTCGGCAATTTCTACTTCTGAACAATCGCGCCAATAACGCAGGATGACGGCGGCGCGGTCTGTGGGGTCTAGCTCGTCCAGCAGGGCGCGGATGCGCTGATGGGTTTGAGATTCAACGCTGGCTTGTTCCGGGTCTGGGGCGCGCGGGTCGGGCAGTTCGGTGGCGTTGCCGTCTTGGTCTTCCGCGTCCAAAGAAAAGAGCGGGTATTTGCGGCGGCGCAATGCGTCAATGCAATGATGGGCGGCGATGGAAAGCAGCCAGGTGGCAAAGGCGCGCTGTGGGTCGTAGCGGCGGATGTGTTGATAAGCGCGGAGGAAGGTCTCTTGCGCGGCGTCTTCCGCCAGCGCAGATTCGCCTAACATGCGGTAGCACAAGTTAAAGACCGGCGTCTGATACGCTTCCACCAGTTTGGTAAAGGCTTCGTCTTTGCCTTGCTGCGCCTGCTGAACCCAAAGAAGTTCTTCGTTCACGTTGCTCCTTGTTGTACGCTTTGTTTACGCGGGCGCGCAAAAAAGGTTGCGCATTAATGCGCGTGCAGGTCGCCTTCGCCGCCGAGCCAGCCCCATTGAGAAAGCGACTCGGCGCGGCGCGCAAAGAAAATGGCGATGAGCGTAGTGAGCGGCACGGCGGCAATTAACCCCAGCGAGCCAACCAAAGCGCGGACAATTTCTTCCGCGACAAAGGCAAAATTAACCAGAAAGCCGTAGTCGCCCCCGCCGAGAGAAAACATTAACATCATGGGCAGCGCCGCGCCCGCATACGCCAAGACCAGCGTATTGACCGTAGCCGCAACATGGTCTTGACCAATTCGCATGGCGGCGCGATACAAATTCAGCGCGCCCAAATTGGAATTGGCGTGATGCAGTTCAAACACGGCGGCGGCTTGCGTTGTGACCAAATCATCCAGCACGCCCAACGCGCCAATGACCATGCCGCCCAAAAGCAGCCCGCGCAAATTGATGGGCGTTTCCAACATCTGCATAAGGAACATGGCGTTCTCGTCTCCTGCGCCGTTCAATTTGGCAAATGTGACAAAGAGGAAAGAAAGCCCGCCCGTCAGAATCAGAACCAGAATCATGCTCAAAACGGTGGCGTGGGTTTTGAGCGTCCAGCCATAGGTTAAATACAAAGACACGCCGAGCAAAATTGCCGCGCCCGTCACGCTGACGCGCAGCGGGTCGGCGCCGGATAAAATTTGCGGGATGATGTACGCGATGATGACGTACAAACTAAACGCCATGCTCATCAAAGCGCGCACGCCCTTCCACGCGCTGATGAGGATGATTGCCAGCGCAAAAGCAGCCGTCAGCCAAAGCAGCGGGGCGGCGCGCGCAAAATCTACAAAATAGGCGTGAATGACGTTATCGGGCGTTTTGTTAATGGAGACGATAATCTCATCGCCCGCCGCAAGGTCGTATTCATCGGCGCGAATTTGGCGCTTGCCGTAATCAATTTCCATGGGAACGCCGGCATACTGCCCTTCCAAAATTTTCACCCGCGCAATTTGATACGTCTGCGTGCGCGCGCCGAGAGTCGCTTCGCCTTCTTCTAAAATTTGCGTCACTTCCGCGCGCACGGTATCCGCGCCCAGCGTAGAAAAGCCGCCTACCGGCAACGCGGCGCGAGTTAGCGCAAGGTACATCAATGCGCCAAAAAACAAAAAGAGTGGGAAGAACCAAGTTTGTTTTTTCATAAATGAGATTATAAATCGCCTGCGTTATAATGAAACAAACGAAGTCATTAGGAGACCCCCATGAATCAACCCAAACCTCTCAACTGGACCGCGTCCGAAAACATTGGCTACACAGTCGTGCGGCGCGGCGATGGCGGCATGACCCTCACATTTAGCGACCTCTCCGAAGCCACGCTGGCTCACTGGCGCGAATTTGCGCTCAATCATCTATTGGAAGCAGACCGCCGCACGCGCAACCTGTACGACCTGCGCGCCGTGCGCGATATTCCAGAAAAAGCCATCCGCATGGCGGTGGACGTAAACAGCGACCCCTCGGCGCGCAACATCCGCGTGGCGGTGGTGGCGGCAAACCAAGCCGTAATGGAAAAAATTATGCAGGTGGCGGCGCTCGCGGAGACAGAATCGGCGGCGGCGATAAAAATCTTCACCGACATCAACGAAGCAGAAGCGTGGCTGGCAAGGTCTTTGGACCAAATTGCTTAAGGGTACAGGTTTAAGGATGTGCGATGAAAGTTGGCAAATTCACCTTTGAATGGGGAAGCCGCACCTACATCATGGGGATATTAAACGTCACGCCAGATAGCTTCTCCGGCGATGGCTTGATAGCGCAAGATGATGTTACGCAAGCCGCGCTGAAACAGGCGCGCGCGTTCCTCTCTGACGGGGCGGAGATTCTCGACGTGGGCGGCGAATCCACCCGTCCGGGTTCTGCGGCGGTCAGCGCGGAAGAGGAGACGCAGCGAGTCGTCCCCGTCATCTCCGCGCTACGTCAAAACTTTCCGGACGCTCTTATCTCCATAGACACCTACAAAGCGCAAGTGGCGCAAGCGGCGCTGCAAGCGGGCGCAAACCTCATCAACGACGTGTGGGGGCTGCGCGCCGATGAAAACATGGCAAGCGTGGCGGCGCGGCATAACGCGCCGGTCATCCTCATGCACAACCGCAGCGACCCCGCTCATGTGGAGAGAAAAGAAAAACTAGGCGGCGCGTATATTGGGGCGGAATACCAAAACCTGCTGGAAGATGTAAAGCGCGAATTGCTCGCCAGCGTAGAAATTGCCAGACGGGCAGGCATTGCGGACGGGCAAATTATCCTCGACCCGGGCATAGGGTTCGGAAAAACCCGCGAGCAAAATTTACAATTAATTAATCGTCTCGATGAGATTCGCGCCTTGGGCTTCCCTGTCTTACTCGGCGCTTCGCGCAAATCGTTCATCGGCTTTACGCTCAACCTGCCGCCGCAAGAACGGTTGGAAGGAACGCTCGCCGCCTGCGTGATAGGCGTTGCGCGCGGCGCGGATATTCTGCGCGCGCATGACGTGAAATCGGTTGCGCGCGCCGCAAAAATGACGGACGCGCTGACGCGATGAACGACTACTCGCAAGACTTGCTGCGAAACGGAATTATAGAAGCGAAGGCGAAGAATTACGAAACCGCCCGCCGCTACTTAGACCGCGCCATTTACATGGCGGGCAGACACGACGTGCTTTCTGAGGCGTGGTTTTGGATGAGCGAAATTAGCGCGGACGCGGCGGAAAAACGCAAAGCGCTGGAAAACTGTCTCGCGTTAGATTTGCAACACGCGCGCGCGCGCCGCGCGCTGGCTTTATTAGAGGGAACATTAAAAGCGGAAGAAGTGATTGACCCCAACTCCCTGCCGCCCGCGCCCGATGGCGCAACACAGGCGGACTCGCAGCGTTTTATGTGTCCCAAATGCGGGGGACGCATGTCCTTTGCGCCAAACGGACAAAAATTGATTTGCGAATATTGCGCGCGCGGGCAAACGTTGGTAGGCGGCGCGGCTGCGGAAAAAGATTTCATTGTGGCAATGGCGACCAAACGCGGGCATGGCAAGCCGCTGCAAGAACAGGTCTTTAACTGCAAAGGCTGCGGCGCGGAATTTATTCTGCCGCCCCGCCAAATTTCCGCCGCGTGCGCGTATTGCGGCTCGCCGCATGTGGTCAATACGCAAAAAAGCAAGGAATTCCTCGCGCCAGACGGCATTATCCCTTACGCCTTTGACCAAAAACGCGCCACAAAAATTTTAATAGACTGGGTGGAAGGGCGCGGCTTTCAACCGCAAAAACAAGTGGAACTGCCGCGTGGGCTATATTTGCCCTTGTGGACTTTTGACATTGGCGGGGCGATTGATTACGCCTATGAATATATGGACCGCAGCGATGAAAACTACCAAGCCAACCGCCAGCCGCGCAAAATTCGCGCCGAAGATTCATACCCCATCCTCGTGGACGACCTGCCCATTCCCGCGGCGCGCAAAGCCTCTGGCGTATTTATTAAGTTAATTTCATCTTATGACTTGCGCGCCTTGCGCCCCTACGACCCGCGTTATCTTGTGGGCATGATGGCGGAGTTATACGACATTCCTATGGCAGAAGCTTCGCTGGATGCGCGCAGTCAGGCGTATGAAAAATATAAAAACAACCTGCCGCATTTGCTGCGTAACGCCAATATTGTTCACACCTCCTCCGCCAACTTGCTGGTGGATTCTTTCAAACTGAATCTACTGCCGGTTTGGATGACCGAGCTGCCCTTTGGCGGACGCGAGCATTTGCTGCTCATCAACGGGCAGAGCGGCGTAGTTGCCAGCGAAATCACGGACGAAAAAGAAGAAAACGGGGGCTTGTGGAACTGGCTAGGAGATTTGCTTCAAGACGAATAACCCGCAACGCTATGCGGGCTGGAAAAAAAATTTACCCACAGAGACTGCAGAATAAAAAAATCTCAGCGAGCTCTGCGCCTCTGTGGCACATGCTCTTCCTAGCCCCAAACGTTCTCATAAAATTAAATCCATTTTGCAATCCCTGCGCTACAATAGCCCCATGCAGAAATATCTTCCCATTCTTCGGGCGCGGCGCGAACGCCGCCTAGCCAAAGCGCGCGCCGCCGCAAGCCGCGCGCGCGGCGCTACGCTCAGCGCGGGCATGACGCTCTCCATCTTGTTAGGCGGGCTTATCCTCGCTGCCGCCTTCGCCTACGCCGAAATTACCCGCGACCTGCCATCTACGCAAATGTTGCCGCGCCTGCTTAACCCGCCGGATGGATTTTTACTCACGCCAACCCGCGTTTATGACCGCAGCGGAACGCGCCTGCTGTATGTCTTTGCGCCCAAAGATGAGCCGCGCCGCTACCTGCCCATCAACCCCCAAAACCCGCAACACATTCCAGAAGATATGCTCAACGCCATCCTTGCCGCGCAAGACCCAAATTTCTGGCGGCACAGAGGCTACACGCTAGAAGGAATCAACGACCCGCGCCAAAGCCCCACCCTCGCGCAAAAACTTGCCGCAGATTTGTTGCTCTATAACGAAGCGCCCAGCCTGCGCCGCGCCCTGCGCGAGCGCCTGCTGGCGGCGCAACTCACCGCGCAATTTGGGCGCGCTCAAATTTTGGAGTGGTATCTCAACAGCGCCAACTTTGGCAGAAACGCCTACGGCGTAGAAGCCGCCGCGCAACTCTACTTTGGCAAACCCGCCTCTGCGTTAACTCTCGCGGAGTCGGTCATCCTTGCCGCCGCCAACGCCGCCCCCGCGCTCAACCCGCTGGATGCGGAACAAACCGCCATTCAACGCGGACGCGAACTCATCTACATTCTCAATCGGCTGGGCATGGTCAGCAATGAACGCGCCGCCCTCGCCCTCATCGAAACGCCGCGCATTCAGCCCGCGCCCGCCGCCGTGTTGGATGTTGCGCCCGCTTTTCGCAACTTGGTTTTGAATCAACTGGAAACGGAAATTCCGCGCCAACGAATTGAGCGCGGCGGATTGAACATCATCACCAGCCTAAATTTTGACTTGCAGCACAGCGCGCAATGCCTAACAGAAACCTACGCGGCGCGACTGGACGGGCTGGCAGAACCCGCCTCCCCGTGCAACTCGGCGCCGCTGCTGCCCGCCTTCCAAATGAGCAACGCGCTAAAAAATTCCTCCGCCAGCGCGCTGATTTTAGACCCCAATAACGGGCAGGTTCTGGCGTTGATAGGGGAAACTTTTGAGGCGCAAGAAACGCCCTTGATGGGCGCACATGCCGCCGGGTCGGCTTTGGATGCGTTTATCTACCTCGCCGCCTTCACGCGCGGATTCAGCCCCGCCTCGCTGCTGTGGGATATTCCCAATGAAAGCGGCGCGCAAAATTTTGACGGCGTGTTTCATGGTCCCTTGCGGCTGCGCGTGGCGCTGGCAAACGACTACCAAGTTCCGGCGCAAACGCTGGCGGCGCAGCTCGGCGCGGAAAACATTGCCAAAATTGAATCGTCCTTTGGCGTTTCCTCTTCGCAAAACGCCCTGCTGGAACTGGCGGGCGCATTTGGAGTCTTTGCCAAACAAGGCTCTTATTTGGGGCGCGAAATTAACGGGCGCTTTACGCCAACTTCCATTTTGCGCGTGGAAACAAACGGCGCGCCCCCGCTCGATTGGAACATACCGCAAAGCAAGCCTATCGTCACGCCCGCGCTGGCGTACCTGATGACGCGCGCGCTCAGCGATACAAACATCCGCGCCGACAGCGCCTTATATGACGTAAACAGACCCGCCGCCGTAAAAAGCGGTCAAACGCAGGACGGCAAAGACGCATGGGTCATTGGGTACACGCCCGCGCATGTTGTTGCGGCGTGGACGGGCGCGCGCGGAGAAGGCAACAACGTAACGCCGCGTCAAACCGCCGCGCTGTGGAACGCGCTGCTGCGCGCCGCCGCAGGAGATACGCCCGCCGAAGGCTGGAGCGCCCCGCAGGGAATTTCCACGCTGACCGTCTGTGACCCATCTGGCTTGTTGCCCACGCGCGAATGTCCGCGTTTGGTGAGCGAGGTTTTCATCAGCGGCAACGAACCTACGCAAGCCGATAATTTGTACCGCGAGTTTGAAATTAACCGCGAGACAAATCTACTGGCGACAGTGTTCACGCCGCCGGAATTTATTGAGAAGCGGGTATACCTCATCATTCCAGAAGAAGCGCGCAGTTGGGCGTTGAGCGCCGGGCTGCCCGTGCCGCCCAGCGCCTATGACGCCATTCAAGCGCCGCCGCTCTCGCCGAATGTAAACATCGCCTCGCCAAGTTTATTCAGCGAGGCGACAGGCAAAGTAAAAATTATTGGCACGGCAAGCGGCGAGAATTTTTCCTACTACCGCGTGCAAGTGGGCGCGGGGCTAAACCCCAAAGAATGGATTCAAGTTGGCGGGGATGCTTCCGCGCCCGTTGAAAATGGCGTATTAGCCGAATGGGACGCCCAAGGCTTAAGCGGGCTGTACGCCGTGCGCCTGCTGGTCATCCGCGCCGACCAGCGCGTGGAAAGCGCGGTGATTCAAATTACGATAAAGTAGCAAGCCTACTTCATCGCCGCGTTCCACGCCTCAATCCATGCGTCTCGGTTGGCGGCAATTTCATCCGCCGTTAGCGCGGCGGGTTGCTGCGCGGTTTGCGCGTACTGCGTAAACACCTGCGGCAGTTGCGCGTCCGCAAGAACTGGAAAGACAAACATATTCAAGGGCATGTCTTCTTGAAAGGCTTTGCTCAACACAAAGTCTATAAATTTTTGCGCGAGGTCGCGGTTGGGCGTCTTCTTCAAAATTCCCACAAATTCAATTTGACGAAAGCAAGTTTGCGGCGCGACAATAGAAGCGGTAGGCGCATCGCTCAACGGCGACTCGGCGAAGAAGACCTCGGCAGCCGGACTAGACGCATAAGAAACAACCAGCGGTTGCGCGCCCTTGCCAGACGAGGCAGAGAAGTTTGTGTAATACGCCGTGCTCCAACTATCCACAACCACAACGCCATTGGCTTTCAAATTCATCCAGTAATCCAAATAGCCGTCTCCAAAATGCGCGCGCGTGGCGAGTAAAAACGCCAGCCCTGGCGAGGACGTGGCGGGGTTTTCTACGACTAGCAAATTTTTATACTGCGGCTGAGTCAAATCTTCCAAAGTTTGGGGCAGGGGCAAATTGTTTTGAGCAAAGTAGGCTGTATCGTAATTGATGCAAACATCGCCATAATCTACGGGCAGAGCGCGGTTTTGCGCGTCCAGTTTAAACTCCGCCGCAATATGATTCAACGCGGCAGAAGCATACGGCTCAAAGATATCCGCGCCTAAGGCGCGGGAGAGGAAGGCGTTATCCACGCCAAAGAGAACGTCCGCCAACGGCGCGTCTTTGGTCAAAATAGATTGGTTCAACATAGAGCCTGCATCTCCGCTTTGAATAAAGGAGACTTTAACGCCTTGCGCGTTTTCAAATTGCTGCATCACGGTTTCGCTGGCGGCGAAAGAGTCATGCGTCATTACCGTCAGCGTTTGCGGCGCGGCGGGTTTGGGCGCGCAGGCGGCAAGCGCCGCCGCAAGCAGAAAGAAGAGGGAGAGAAGTATTTTTTTCATGGCAATTCCTTTTTGATGAATTAATGAATCCGTTTGTGAATAACGAGCAGCAAGCCGTCATCAATGTGAATGGAGGCGCTCTGCGCCGCCAGTTGATTGCTGACGCCGCGCGTTTGATGGAGGTGGAGCGTTTCGCCATTCAGCCGCCATTTCAGCCCGTCCGTTTTAACGCCGCGCGCGTCTTCGTTCCACGGCAGCAGCGAGACGGTATCTCCCATGTTTCCCGTCACTTGTACATCGGCGCGGCAAAAGGAGAGTTGTTCTACGCCGTCATCCAAACAAAGCGGGGCGAAAGCAATGCCCGCAAGCAAGGCAAGGTTGGCGAGCGTTTGGTCTATGCGCCCGCCGAGCGCGCCAATGATGAGGATGGATTTTGCGCGCAAGTCGAGGGCGCGTTCCACGGCGAGTTGTAAATCGGTTTGGTCTTTGTCGGCGGCGTATTGTTCAATGGGAACGTCCGCAAAGGTCAATTGACTCAAATCGTTTTCGTCCAGCGAGTCTAAATCTCCAATGACGAGATGCGGCGTCAGCCCCATGCGGAGGATGAATTTTGCGCCGCCGTCTGCGGCAAGCAGAAAGTCATCTGGGCGCAGCAGCGCTTGGGCGGCTGGCAGGTTGGGCAAAATTCCATTAGAAAAAATGACAATGCGTTCCATCGTATCTCCAAAAAAAAACACATCCGCGCAGGGATGTGTAGATGAAATACGCAAATCCCTCCGCTGGCATTATCCAGTTCAGGTGATGCGGGTCGAGCGGCTTTACCGCTCCTCTCAGCCTGCAAAGGGCAGGCTCCCCGTTCAATTGTGGCGAGAGTATAGGTCTGCGCGGGGCGCGCGTCAAGTTAAAAATTATCTAACGCGGCGTTTCCATTCTTCTTTCATTTGGAGTTCGGCGGGGCTGGCGCCGGAAGGCAAGGTGAGGAAGTCGGTCAGCAGGCGGTTGAACTGGTTGGGGTTATCGAGCATGGGGAAATGCCCAATGTTTTCCAAGTTAATTTGGCGCATGTGCATGGGCAGGCTGCGGTCTGGCTGCGGCGGGGCAATGAGCGGGTCGCTTTCGCCATAGACAAAGAGACACGGGGTCAGCAGGTTGCGAATGCTGGCGAAGAGGTCGCTGGCTTGTAGCCCTGCGAGGGAGGCGGAAACTGCCTGCGGGTCAGATTTTGGCGCGTCTAAAAGCGCGGCGGCGGCATCTGGCGAGCGGCTGGACATTAAATCGGTTAGGTCTTGCATGTTGGGAACGCGCAGTCGCGCATTGACAGCTTCGTAATTCAACGGGAAGTTGATTGCCATGACGCGGTCCACATTTTTTGGGTATTGTTTGAGGAAGGTGAAGGCAACCAGCGCGCCAAGACCATGCCCTACAAGGGCAACCTTGCCAATGCCCATTTCTTCAAGAAAACTATTGACCAGCCCGGCTTGACTTTCAAGCGAGTATTTGCTGACTTCGTGGGCGGTATCGCCGAAGCCGAACAAATCTAACGCATAGGCGCGAAAGGAGGTGGATGCGACCTGCATGGGGTTAATCCAATAACGCCATGAGCCGACCCAGCCGTGTAAAAATACAACGGGTCGTCCGCGTCCTAAGGCTTCGTAGTGCGCCATTGCGCCGTCAATAATAATTGCGCTCATGCTTTATTTTCCAAACCTCGCCAAAATTTCTTTTACGCGCTGAGTGAGTTGGTCTGGCGAGAAGGGCTTAAGCAGGTATTCTTCCGCGCCCACCTCCATGCCGGTTTGCATTTCTGAATCTTGTCCTTTGGCGGATAAGAATACCACCGGAATATCTTTTAAGCGCGGGTCGGCTTTGATGGCGCGGCAAGCTTCGTAGCCGGTCATCTTGGGCATACGCACGTCCATGAGAATTAAATCTGGCATGACTACGCCCGCCTGCTGATAGGCTTCTTCGCCATTGGCAGTGGGGGTCACGTCAAAACCTGCAAAACGCAGCGAGAACGCTACAAGTTCGCGGATGTCGGGTTCGTCTTCTGCGATTAATATTTTTGCCATCTCTCAAACTCCGTTACTTGTAAATAGGCAGGGTAATGGAAAACGTACAGCCTTCGCCGGGAACGCCGCTGCTGGTCATCCAAATTTTTCCGTTGTGCATTTCGACCAGTTCGCGCACAATGGACAACCCCAGCCCGGTGCCGGGCGTTGCCAGCACAAGGGGATGTTCGCCGCGATAGAAACGCTCAAAGATGCGGCTTTGGTCGGCAGGCAAAATGCCCACGCCGCTGTCTTTGACGTCCACTTGCATAAATTCGCCTTCTTGGTGGACGTGAATGGAGATTGTTCCGTTGCGCGGCGTGTAACAGTAGGCGTTATCCACTAAGTTATCGAGAATTTGGCGCACGCGAGCGGTATCGCCCAACACACGCGGCTGCTCTTTGGTGGATTCGAGCGAGAGCGCGATGGGTTTGTTTTCGCGCTGCGAGCGGTTCAACACTTCGGTGACAATGTTTTCGGCGACGCCGTGTAAATCTACGGGCATTTTTTCCAAGATAACATGACCAGACTCAATCCGCGATACGTCTAGCAAATCGCCGACCAGCGAGTTGAGGCGGTCTATATTGTTGCGGACGATTTCAAGGAAGTGCATTTGATTTTCGTTCAGCGCGCCGGTGGCGCCCATGAGCAGCAAATCTACATAGCCTTTGATGGAGGTCATGGGCGTGCGAAGTTCATGGCTGACGGTGGCGACAAATTCCGATTTTAGGCGGTCCACTTCCACTTCTTGCGTAATATCGCGGAAGATGGAGACTGTGCCGAGAAAATCATTTTGTAAAATAACGGGCGCCAAGTGAACCAGCGCTACGCGGCTATCTTGCATTTCCAATTTTTCGGCGTAATACTCGCCCTGCTCATACAAGGATGGGTCCTCCGACCAGCGGTGAATCGTCTCCACCCACGCGGCGGCGTTGGGCGGCAACGCGTTGCCGACTTCTTCCAATGTTTTATTAAGCAACTGCGGCGATTTTATTTTGAGAATCTTTTGGGCGGTGCTGTTAACAAAGGTGACGGTATTATCTACGCCGGTCACTAAAACGCCATCCGCAACCGCTTGCAAGACGGCTTGCAAACGACTGGCGTCTTCCTGTTCTTTGCGGAGCATAATGCCCAAACGTTCGGCTTGGTCGCGGATGAGCTCGTATAAATGCGCGTTGTTGATGGCAACCGCCACCTGACCGGCAATGGCTTTGACGAGGCTGAGCAATTCCGAACTGAAAAAATGTTCCTCGCGGTGGAAGACTATGAGAACGCCAATCACATCGTCCACCACAATCATAGGAATGACGATGGCGCTGCGATGGTCTTGCCCGGAGGAGCTGCGTACCCAGCGCGGGTCTTGATGCAGGTCGTGAATCAACGCCGCTTCGCGGTTTTGCAAAGCCCAACCCGCCAAGCCTTCGCCGACTTTCAACGTCACGCTATGATTACCGGATTCCGGCTGGCTGCTCAAATAGCCATAACCGGCGCGATAATGCAGCAGGTTGTCTTCCGCGTTCAAAAGCATAATGGTGCCTTGCTCCGCGCCGATGGCTTGGTTCAACAAGGATAGGGTGCGGTTGAGCGCGCGGTCTAAATCCAAACTGGATGAGACTTCCGTCAAAATATTGAGCAGCGTTTCGGTGCTTTGTTGCTCACGGCGAAGTTGAACGGTGCGTTCCGCCACGCGGGCTTCGAGCTGCGCCGCGAGTTTTTGCGTCTCGGCAAACAAGGTGCCATTTTGAATGGCAATAATCGCCTGATTGGCGAGCGTGCCGAGAATTTGCGCGTCTTCTTGAGTGTATACGCCGCGTTGATAACTTTGCGCCGAAAGCATACCGAGCGTTTTTCCGCCAAAGACCATTGGCACAGCAATAATAGATTGCGTCTCTTCGCCCTCTTCTCCGGCTTGAACGGTTTGCAGCATGGTATCTATCTCTTCGCCCGTAGAAACCAAGAGCGGCTTGCCGCTTTGAATGACTTCGCTGCTGAGACCTACGCCAAATGGAATGCGCTCGGCGGGATAACGTTTGCCGCGGTCTAGCAAATACACCGCGTCAATTTCATTTTTCTCTTGGTCTAACAAAGAAATGATAAAGGAGTCCAGAGGCATGAGACGAGTCGCCGCATGGTACACAGCCTCGTACACATCTTCCGGGTTTTGTTTGGAATTAATTTGCGAGCTGGTCTCGTTCAAAATGGAAAGCCGCGCCGCCGTGTGCGCGGTAGTTTGATACAAACGCGCGTTTTCCAAAGAAATGGCAGCCTGACTGGTAATGGTGCGCGCCACTTCCAATTCATTCGCGCCAAAACGCGCCTCTGGCGCGGCGCTTTGCACAAACATCAAAGCGGATAGCTCTCCGCCGACAGAAACAGGCAAGACGAGCAAATGCGCCGCGTCTTCTCCAATCATATCCATCAACGGGGCAATATCCGGTTCCAGAGCGGGGCGGTCGGTATTGAATACGCCCAACGATTCGCGCAAACGGTTGAAGATGGGCGCGGAAGGCAACGCGCGCGGCAAGGGAAGGCGAACGCGCGGCGCGGCAATTTTCCAATAGGCGGCGCTGCGCTCAAAAGTCACAACGGAAACGCGCTGCGCCTCCAAGCCTTGCAAAAGCTCGTTCGCGGTGATGGAGAGAATTTGGTCGGCGTCCAGCAGCCCCGTCAGCGCGGAAGCAAAACGGTTGAGCGTGGCTAAACGCTGCGAGCGCTGCGTTAATTCCGTAGCGCGGTTTAGGCTATCTTCAAACAGACGCGCATTTTCCAAAGATACGCCCGCTTGGCTGGCAAAGGTGAGACCAATTTGCATTTGCTCCGCGCTGTAAAAATGCGCGGGGATTTTTTCTACGGCTATGGCGCCCATCAGCTCGCCTTTGGAAACAAGCGGAATGCCCAGCCATGAGAGACGCTCCGCTTCCACCGGCGGGAAGCGATGGTCTTCGCGCACGTCATGCACCAAAATGGGCGCGCCGGTTTGCGCCATCTCTTTGAAAAGCGCGCTATCCGATACGGGGACGGAAAGCCCCAGCCTTTGGTCGGTATCAGCAAAGCCGCGCGCCGCCGCCACCGCCAGTCGTTCTTTGTCGCGCAGCCACAAGGTTGCGGTATCGTAAGGGATGATAGAACCAAAATGGTCTAGCAGAGAATCCACCAATTGCGCGCTTGCCAAATTGGAAGTCATAGACGAGGACGACTGATTTAGCGCTTCCAACAGTCCGGCGCGCGCCTGCGAATCGCGCACGAGGCGCAAGTTATCCAACGAGAGCGCCACCTGCTGAGCAAGCGAAACCAGCAGCAGTTCGTCATCCGATTGAAACGCAGAGGTGGAGTTGAAGTTATCCAGCACAATTAAACCCAAGTTTTGCTCTCCGGCAAAAATGGGAACAAGCAAAGAAGAGACGGGCAACCTGCCGCCTGTGCCTTGACGATAGAGAGCCAAATTTTCGGGCAGCAAGTTATAGTCGCGCGCAAAATTCACTTCATCCACACGGCGGGCGGCGCGTTGATTAAACACAATGCCGGGCAGCGCCTCTCCAATGTGATAGTTAATTTTCATCATGCTGTCGTCATCGGCATAACCGGAAACGGCGCGCGGAGTGAGCGCGTCCATTTGCGGATTCCATAACAGCGCCACGCCCGCGTGCGCGTTATGCACAACGCGGCGCACGCTCTCCAATAAAGAAGTGACAATCTCGTCCGCCTCTAAACCAGAAAGGCTGCGGCTGAAATCGAGCAGCAGGTTCACTTCTTCCAAGCGGCGGCGGGTTTGATTCAACAGGGAAATATTTTGCAGGATGATGGAAGTCTGCTGTGAAATTTGCAGATAGACTTGGCGGTCTTCCTCTTTGAACTCAGACATCGGCTCTGGGTTTACCGCCAGCATGGCGGCGACCACTTTATTTTCCACAAAAATGGGCAGGCAAATCACCGCTTTGGCGCGCAAGGCAGTTAAGAGCGTAGAGTCGCGCCATTCTTCGCTCTCGTCCAAACTGGCAACGAGAATCGGCTTGCCATTTTGAAGACAGGCGCGTAACGGGTTGCGCTGACCGAAGAGAGATTCCACGTTCGTGGAACGCGGCAAGTTTCCCAACACATGCAACAGACGCGGACCTTCCGGCGTGTTTTCCGCAACCAGCGCCACAGACATTTCCAACTGCGTTAAAGTCTCGCGCCCCAACGCAGAGAGGGCAGAGGCGGCGTCTAATTGACGGCTGACTGATTCGGTAATTGCCAAACCGGCGCGAACGCGCTGGGCGCGGCGGTCTAAATTATGCAGGGAGATAGTTTGCTCTAAATCTTTACGCAGTAAAACTGGCAAGTCGTTTTGCGTAATAGAAAGCAAATTTTGTTGGCGTTGCAACCCCGCCGTCAGCGATTCTATGCTGGCTTGCAGGTCTTTTCTCTTTTGACTGGCGGCGATGAAAAACGCCGCCTGCGCGGCAAACGCCTCCGCCGATTCCAGCGTGGCGGAATCAGGTCGCCGCCCGTTTTGCGGGTCATCCAAACTGATGATGCCGACAATTTCGCCCTGCGCGTTTTCCATGGGAATCACCAGCGCGTCTTTCGGATTCCACGCTTCCGATGCGGGGATAGACTCCGGCGCGCTCACATCCAGCGTAACGATATGCACATCTGACGGAACAACAGGAAAATCATCCGCGGGAATAAAGTACGAGCGGCTGACCTTAAATTCCGGCTTCATAATTTGCTGCACGCTGCTCAACGGCTGCTTGCGCGAGAACAATTCAATTTGTTTGTCTTGCGGAATTCCCACAGCGGAGACGCGCCGCAATAAACCGGAGTCTGCTTCCAAGAGGCTGATTAACGCCACGCGAAAAGACGTGACTTTGGAAACGCCCTGCGCGATGGCTTGTAGAATCCTCTCCGCAGACTGCTCCTCGTCCATGTTGTAGTTCAACTCGCTCAAATAAGTCAGAGCCTCTGCGCGGCGGCGCGTTTGTTCCGCGCCGCTTTTTTCAATTTGATAGCGCTGCGCGTTGTTTAATGCCACGCCCGCTTCCAAAGCCAACGCGGAAATTAAGTCCACCCCTTCTGCGTTAAAAAAGTTTGGGCGGGCGCTGTGAACGTTAATGATGCCCAATTTTTTGCGCTGATAGGTGATAGGCGCAATGATGGCGGAGCGCGCGCCCTCGTGCGGGGGGAAGATGCCCTCCTGCGAGTAGTCGCCAATCATTTGCGCTTCGCCATTTTGCAAAATCGTTTCTTCCAAAGGAGTCAACTTGCGATTCACCTGGCAACCGCTGACAAATTGAATTGAGAGCGCATCCGCGCGATTTGGGTCAAAAGTTAGCGCGGAACAGCAATCGGCGCTCACGGCGTTCAAGGCTTCATTGTGAATAATTTGCAAGAGGCTATTAATTTCAAGGGACGCGCCCAGTTCGCGGCTAAACCGCGAGATAGTCGCAAGGCGCTCCACGCGGCGGCGCAGCATTTCATCCGTTTGAGAGATTAAGTTCGCCGACTCCACCGCCGTAGCCAAATAACTGGCGGCGCTGAGCGCCGTTTGTAAATCTAAATTATTAAACTGCTCAACTTTGTAACTGCCAATCATCAACTCGCCAATGCTGCGGTTGCGCGCAATTAGCGGGACGACAATCGCCGATTCAATGTGCAGCGTAGTCACCAACGGGCGATATAAAGCCAAAACGCGCCGGTCGGCGCTGAGTTTTCCAGACGTAAAATGCTTGCCGCTACCCGCAACCGTGTGAGGGAATTTTGGGTCGTTCATAAAAATTTGCGTCAGCGCGGCGGGCGCAGATTCCGGCACGCCAAACGCCGATTCGCGCCGCAGGCGCAATTCGCCGCGCGCTTCGTCTATCAAAAAGAGAGCGCTCATATCGGCTTGCAATAAGTGCGCCAACTGCGGCACGGAATGTTTGAAAATTTCGTCCAGCGCGGAGCCAGAGCTTGCCAAACTGGCAATCTTTTGCAGCGCGTCTGCGCGGGCGGCGCGGTTGCGCGATTGAGTGAGCAGTAAAACATTTTCTATAATCGCGGCGGACTGGCTGGCGACTATATTCATCAGGCGCAGTTCTTCTTGCGTGAAGGCAGCCGCGCCGCGCCGATGATGTCCAACTTGGAGGTAGCCCAAAGAACGCCCGGAGGAGATGAGCGGAATCAGCGCAATGTCGCGCAAACTAGCGGCGAGGGCAATATCCGAAAGACCCAACGCGCGCCAGTTTTCATCCGCTGCGGCGTTTAAGGTCAATAGCGGATTTTGGCTGACGATGATTTGTTCTGCGGGACTGTTTGGCGGGATGGCGGCGCGGAACATATCGAGGAGGTGATTCGGCAGCCCGCGGAAAGGATTCTTCGCCTCTAAGGTGTGTTTTGCGTCATCGTAAAGCAGAAAGCCGACCATGTCCGCATCAAACAACGGGGCGGCGCTTTCCACCAGACGGTCATACAAACGGCGCGCGTCTTGCGCCGCGCCCAGCATTTGATTTAATTTTGCCAAACCGGCGAGTTCGGCGGCGCGTTTCTGCTCTTCATCGTAAAGTTTGGCGTTGCGAAGGGCAACCGCAGCCTGCCCGGAGACTACTTGCAAAAGTTCCAAGTGACGCTGGTCTAGCGTGGCGGCGTTGGCTTGCCCGGCTTCTAACGCGCCCACCCATAGACCGCCCGCCATCAACGGAATTCCTAAATAGGACTGCACGGCAAGGGTTTCGTCTTGCTGGCGCAATTCCGGTTCAATGTTTGTGATTAAGAGCGGGGCGCGCTGCGCAATAAGCGTTTCGGTTAGTTTTCCAAATGGAGAAAAAGTTCCCTCGCGGTCTATCTCGTAGGGAGTTAAAGTTTGGCGGGCGGCGTCCCACAATTTAATTTGAATCACATCGGCGGGAATGAGGCGGCTCACGTTATCTATCACCGCGCGCGCGGTTGCCGCAAGGTCTAAACTGGCGGTGATGGCTTGGCTGAAATCGGCGACTATTTTTAAGATTTCAGACGATGCGCCGCCTTCGGCATGTTCAAAGATGGATGAAAACTCTTTGCTACGCAAAGAGACCAGCATAACGGGAATTTCGCCCGGAACTTGATAGGATGAAACATCAAAGAGTTTTCCGCCAATGGAGAGTCTTTTTTGACCGGGCGCGGCGCACAGGTTCAAAAAATCTTCAGCAGGGCGAACGCGCCGCGCAAGGCGCTCTAAATCATACGGTTCGCGCGGACGCACGTCAAAGAAAGCGCGCGCCAAGTCGCTCATGTATTCTACGCGCCCGCCAGATTGAATGAGCAAGGTCGCTTCGGCAGATTGCTCTAACGTCGTGGGGAAGAGAGTCCGCGCCGCCTTTTCGGGTTTATCTACCTCGCCGGGTTTTGGCACAAGGCGCAAAACCGCCAAGACCAGTATGATGAATACCAGCCCAATGACGGCGGAACCAACGGCGAGACCAGAGAGCATAGCGACAGCCTACGCGGCGGCGGAATCTTGGCGGCGAGCTTCTGCCGCGAGTTCGGTAATTTCTCGAATGTCAGAGAAGGATTGCGTAGCAGGCGAGACCAAGCCGGTGGCAATGGTCATAAAGCCCACTTTTTCCACGCCGCCTTCGGGCGTGGGCGCTTGAATAAACCCTTGCTGGCGGTCTATAAAGTTGTAGTGACTTTGCACTTCCTCGGCAAAACGCGCTTTAATTTTTTGGCGGATGACAGGCGCGGCTTCGTTTGAGGTGATGATGATGAAGTTATCGCCGCCCGCGTGTCCAATGAAGTCGCTGGTAGAGCCCGCCTCGTCCACCACCTCGCCAATCAGCATGGAAGCGAAGCGAATCACGTCATCGCCTGCGACAAATCCATATACGTCTTTGAAGGCTTCAAAATTATTAATCCGCAAATCCAGCAGCGCCCAGTTTTCCTCGCGGATGATGCGGCGCAGTTGTTCTTCAATCAATCGTCCGGCGGGCAAACCAGAACGCGGGTCGGTTAGGCTTTCGCGCTCAGAGCGGCGAATAGCGCCTTGCACGCGCAACTTTAACTCTTCAATGTCAAACGGCTTGGTAATGTAATCATCCGCGCCAAGTTCTAGCCCTTGCAGTTTATCGCTGCGCTCGTCCTTCTGAGTTAGAAAGATAACGGGAATATGGCTGGTGCGCGTGCTGGTGCGTAAATTGCGGCAGACTTCATAACCGTCAATGTCCGGCAACATGATGTCTAATACAATTAAATGCGGCAAGACATGCTTGGTTTTGTCCAGCGCATCGCCGCCGCGGTTGGCTACATCCACGTCAAACTTCAAACCCGTGAAGTAGATTTTAAGCATATTTGCAATGTCAATATCGTCTTCTACAACCAAAAGGCGGGGATTACCCATGATGAGCCTCCATAGACCGAATTCACGACCCTTGACGGGCGTTCTTCAAAACAGTTTCAATTTGTTGTTGCGTTACTTCTTTTTCAAACGAGCGAAAACCGCTCATCTTAAAACCATGCCGCGCCGCAATGGCGGTAATCTCTTGCGCGCGCTCCAAGGTGAGTTCCTTGCCGACCGTGTAATCTTCAAAACGACCTTCCAGCGTAAGCGCAATCGTTTCTGCCATGCAAGCATACGCCTTGCCGGACGGAAAGCCAAAGTCAAAATGAAAATTCACATTGCCCGGCACATCCACCATGCCGCCATCGATGACTAATATATCATCTCTTGCTTTGGCGACCATTGCAGAAACATCGCGGGGGCGCGCCACATCGCAAACTACGCTGCCCGCGCGCAAATATTCAGGGCGAATCACATCATGCAGCGCGCTGGTCACGGTCAAAATTAACTGAGCGTCTTTCAGCGCTTCCATCTTCGTGCTGATGGAAATCTCGCCGCGCGCCTTCGGGCTAATTTTTTCCTTCAACGCGGCGAGTTTTTTCTCGTCCCGCGCAATGAAGACCACCCGCGCCGCTTCTTCGGCAATGAGCGCGGCGCACACGCGCCCAATAGCGCCCGTTGCGCCCACCACCGCCACAGTCGCTTCCTCCATGCGAATGTTCATCACCCGCGCCGCCTCGCGGATGGCTTGCACAGCCATTGCCACCGTGTACGAATCCCCGGTAGTGACGGGGATGTTGAGGCGGTTGGCTATTGTCACGCCCGCGTCTCCCACTACGGAAGTGAACGCGCCCAAACCGAGCATGTTTGCGCCCAAGCGCTCCGCCATTCTTCCGGTTTGAATAATTTTACGATAGACAACGCGCTCAGGCAATTGCATCATGCGGCGCGGCGTATAAGGGCAGGCTATAAACCATCCTTTGATGGTTTTGCCTGTGGCTTGTGAGGTAATTCCTTCAATCTCCGAAATATAGACCGGGGGAAAAAAGGTGGAGAAAAAATCTATCTGCTTTTCGTTGAGAACTTTCCCTAAAAACGGAAATTTGCGACTCACGTCTCGCTTGGGGTCAACGGGGTGAATGATGAAGGCGAAACTATCCATTAGATTGTATTACCAAGATTCCAATTCCTCTTTCTTGTGATAGGGCGTTTGGTGCGCGTAAGAAAACTTAAGGCGGTGATGGTCGCTCTCGGCAAAGCTCACGTCTCTGTCAATAACGCGACGCTCTTTGGAAGCCGCCAGCACCACGTCCGACTCAATCGTGCGCGCCGGGTAGATAATCATGCCGGAACCAATGCGGCAGTTATGCCCCACGCAGCCGCCCAAAACCGGACGGTTTGCGTCCGCTAGTTTTCCATTGCCGTCCCGCGCGCGGATGGGCGCAGGGATGAGGTTGTAATCTGTCCATGTAGAACCTGCGCCAATAAAAGTATTTCTGCCGACCACGCACATTTGCAGGCAGGTATTTTGCGCCACCATGCTGCTATCCATGAGGGTCGTCATAAACAGCGAGGCGCGAAAAGGCAAAAACGCGCCGTCTCCAATAACGCACAACATCAGTTGCACATCTTGCGAGATGTTCACGCGGTCGCCAATGATGCAGTTTTCAATCACCGCGCCCGCGTTAATGGTGACGTTATCTCCTATGATGGTTGGTCCGTGAATAATTGCGCTTGGGTCAATGACGCAGTTTTTCCCCACCTGCACCAGTTCCGAACATTCCAACACTTGCCTGCCTTCGTAAATTGCTTTGGCAATGATTTTCATTTTGAAGAGCAGGTCTTCTTTTAGTCGTTTTTCAAACCGCGCGCCGCGTCCAAATTGCCCAAAGATAGTATCCGCCACAAAGATATGCACCCATGAGTCAATGGCAATCAACGTCCGCAGGGGAACTTGGAATACAAGGTCGCCGCTGGTATCTGCCGCCATGTACGTTGGCACATGATAGTAACCAATCTCGCGGGTTTGCGGGTCTATCACCAGCGGTTCTACGCGGGCTTCAGGTCCGTTGGGGTAGTACCATAAATCGGCAAGGTATAAATTTCCTGCGGGCGTGTAAGAAGTGGAAAGCGGCAAGGCATGTTCTCGAAACGCGGGGTCGTTGGCTTGAAAGGCGGCGCGCACCGGACGTTTTGATTTAAGCGCCTGGCGCATAAATTCTTCAATGTAAGCCTCGTCAAAGAAGAGATTGTCGCGGTAAATAATGGTCTCTTCGCGCACGGGCTGTAAACGGTCGTTCTTCTTTAACTCCAATTCGCGCGTTGTATACTTTGCCAGCGCATTGCGTTGATGCAGCCAAAGCGGCTTATTTTGAATCCGCAACTCGCGCGCCGGTTCGCAAAAAGGCATGATGACGTTGTCGGCTTGAAGAATTACTTTAAGCATGAGGGCAATTATAAATCAAAGTATGCAATTCGCACGAAGTCGCGGCGTAAAGAGCGTCTAGCAGATAGATAAAATCATTTTATTTTGCAAACAAAAAAGACCTTTGCAAAAGGTCTTTTACAAATTCGTTTGCTCTTTTTTGGGTAGAGGCTCATCCAAAAAAGTTTTAAGTTTTTGCGTAAAGAGAGACGGCTCTTCTAACATGAGAAAATGCCCCGCGTTGGGAAAGCGCTCAATTTGCGCGTGGGGAATGCCTTGCTGCATCGGCATCCACTGTTGGGGATGAACAATTAAATCTTTGTCGCCGTAAATGCCCATGGCGGGAATTTTGACCTGAGGGAGCAGCGGTCTGAGGTCGGTGCGGCGCAGCGACGCAATGGATAACAGGAAAGATTCCAACGTAGTGCGCGAGAGGTCTCTATCCATCATGTCTGGAAAGCGCGGGTCTTTGCAGATGAGCCGCGAGTAGTAGTATTTCATAAACGCGCGGAAGGGTCCCATCATGTTAAAGAGGAAGAAGGCAATGGAACGATAACCCGCCAATTTGAGCAGCGGCGCAAGCGAAGAGCCGACAATAGGCGAGCCTACCACCACCACCTTGCTAACGCGCTCCGGGTATTGGATTGCCACCGAAAGACTAACCGTGCCGCCCATGCTATGCCCCACAAGCGGCGCATGAACAATGCCGAGCTGGTCCATAAATTGATTGACTAAACTGACGAAGTCAGAGACGGCGTAGGTCTCGCGTTTTTTGCCCGATTCGCCAAAGCCCCAAAAGTCCATGGCGTAGGTGCGGTAAAACGCGCCGAGGTACGCCATTGTTTCCTGCCAAAGCCCCCACGAGCCAAGCCAACCATGTAACAAAATGACCGGACGTCCCCGTCCGTAAACTTCGTAGTGAACTATCCCTTGGTCGGTGGTAATGGAAGACACAGCGCGCAGCACATCCGTTCTTTTATTTGTCTAGGTCCATCTCCGTTAAGATGCTGTATAGCAATTGGAGCAGAACTTCCTTAACTGTATCACGCTTCGTGGCGACACAAGGCAAAAGTTTGGTATTGCTATCAAGCCGCAACGCATGGCGAATGTCTTCCATGTCCCATGCGTCTTCCACGTCTTGCTTGTTGGCGGCGACTACGAAGGGCGTGGGCGCGTAAGCGCGAAAGGTTTCAAGGATAGAGCGCGCCTCGCGGAAAGTCTCCGGGCGGGTGCTGTCCACCATGACGATGAAGCCCAACATGCCTTCGGATAAAATCTCCCACATGAAGTCAAAGCGTTTTTGCCCGGGCGTGCCAAACAGGTAGAGAACTAGGTCGTTATCCACCGTGATGCGCCCAAAGTCCATGGCAACGGTAGTCGCGGATTTTACCGAGCGCTCCTCGTCTGAGGAAATTTTGCGTTCAGTGGCAACCACGTCAATTTCGCTAACCGATTGAATAAATTGCGTTTTGCCGGCGCTGAACGGACCCGTAACAACCATTTTGACAGTTTTCATAATTTCTATCCTTATAAATGCAAATAATTACAGCGTGCGAATACGTCCAATTAATTTGTTGATGAGCGTCTTTTGCTCGTCTTTGTCTTGAGTGGGGAATTGTTTGGGGTTGGGCGCTTGAACCACGCCTGCGGGGCGAGTCATTTCCACCAGTCCGGCTTGTAATAGCCCATAGACAATGCGGCGCACTTCAATATCGCTCAGCCCGTTGGTTTTGCCAATCTGGCGCATGGTGTTTTTTGGGTCCACAAATTTCACCACTTTCCACTCATCCACGCTTAAGTTGACGTTGCTAAGCGGGCGGTCGGTGAATTTGAGCGCCATATCCAGGCTGGGAATTTCGTCTTGCAGATGTTCCAGCTCGCGCAGTTGGCGCGAGCCTTCGATGATGATGTTTTCAAGGTCTAGGCGGACGTTGATGCGGTCTTGCGGGGGGAGGATTTCGTTTTCAAAACGGAAGAAGCCTTCAACCCAAGTGAAAAGTTTGCGAACTAAGTCGGTAAAATATTTTTGCAAGTTGAGCAAAATATCTTCTTGGGTTACATAGCCCGCGTTGATGAGCAGCAAGCCGAGTTCTTTATCGGTCATTTGTCCGGCGCGGTCGGCAATGGCGCGGTACTGGTTCGCGTTAATTTTATTGGCTTTATGCAAGACCAGCGCCAAACTGCCGTCCTCTTTGCCCACGCGCGCGTAAGCGAGTTTGCCGTCTCGAAAGGCAAGGTGAGCCTGCTCGGAGGGTCCGTCCAAGATTAATGTGCCGGTTCGGTTGGCAAGATTAATCAGGTTGAGCAATTGAGTGACCGTGAAGTCTCGTAAATTTCCGCGCAGCGCCATAAGTTTCCTTTATCTAGGCTTAATGAACTTAAAAATTATACATGCAAGCGAATAATGCGTCAAAGTTTTAGACCGCCGAGTTTCTTGTAAAAACTCGGCGGTCTATTTTATTCGCGGAAGATTCTGACGTGCCTTCTTGGTTCTTTGCCGTAAGAGTGGCTGATGAGTTCGGCGTTGCGCGCGAGCTCGTGTTGCAGGCGGCGCACCAGCGAAGTGCCGGGCGGTAAATCCACCCAGCGCTCGCCGCTCAACACAGCGGCGATGGCTTGCTGGGTTTGTTGGCGCACGTCGTCCATGCTGTCGCGCGCGGGTTGATGTTCGCTCAGGTTGTACAAGTCCGTGAGGAACTGCTCCACTTGAACGACTGTGTTGGCGCGCAAAACGTAGATGGGCATTCCGCGCTGTTCGGCTTCCACAATGGGTTGCTCGCGGTTGCGGTAGTACGTCCGCAAGGTGACGAGGGCGTTCGCTTCGTTCACGTCTGTCACTACGGAGGCTGGCACGCCCAGTTTTTTTGCGGCTTGCATGAGTCGATTCCGCGCCACGCCATAGGGATAGACGCGCACAGCGGGAAGTTTTGCGCCAACGGGAGCGGACGCGGCGGGCGCTGCGGGGCGAATCGGTTGAGGCGTGGGAGTCTCTTCGCGGGTAGGGAGAGTTGCGCGTCCGCGCCGCGCAGGCGTTTCCACTTTGGCGGCGAGTTTCGGCGGCGCGGCTTTTTCTATCTGAATTTCGCCCGTTTCGCCAATGGAGCGAATCTCTGGGGCGAGCGGCGCGTCTCGCAGCAGCGCGTCCACTGCGGACATAATATCCAGATGAATGGCGAAGCGCTGGCGGTGTTGAATTTCTATCAGCACATCAAAGGTGGGCGGGGCGCGTCTTTCGAGGACGGTCTTTTGTGTGCCGCGCCGCCGCGCCTCTTCATCAGAGAGAGTCACCGCCTCAATGCCGCCGACAAGGTCGGAGAGCGTGGGGTTGAGCAGCAGGTTATCCAGCGTTTGACCGTGCGCCGTGCCAATGAGTTGCACGCCGCGTTCCGCAATGGTGCGCGCGGCGAGGGCTTCGAGCTCGCGCCCAATTTCGTCAATGACGATAACTTCGGGGTTGTGATTTTCCACCGCTTCAATCATCACTTCATGTTGCAGCATGGGTTCGCGGACTTGCATTCTGCGCGCCTTGCCTACGGCGGGGTGCGGCACGTCTCCATCGCCGCCAATTTCATTGGAAGTATCTACGATGACGACACGTTTATGTTCGGCGAGGATGCGCGCGGCTTCGCGCAGCAGGGTGGTTTTGCCCACGCCGGGGCGACCAAGAATGAGGACGGATTTGCCAGACTCGATGATGTCTTGAATGATGTCCACAGTGCCGTAAACGGCGCGCCCCACGCGGCAGGTTAAGCCCACGATGACTCCGCGCCGATTGCGGATGGCGGAAATGCGGTGTAGGGTGCGTTCCATGCCGGCGCGATTGTCCGCGTCAAAGTCGCCGATGCGCTCGGTGATGTGGTCAATTTCGGCGCGGGTAATTTCTTTATCCAGCAATGTAATTTCACTTTCGACAAAACGCGCAGTGGGGACTCGCCCAAGGTCTATGACGACTTCGAGCAGTTTATCGTTGTTGTTGATTTTCTCCACCGCATGGCGAATGTTCGCGGGGAGGACGTTAAGTAGAACGTCTAGGTTGTCGGTAATACGATTTTGGTTCATAGTTTTTTAAGGTTGCAGGTTTTAAGGTTACAGGTTGGGAGGCTGCAACAGATTAAAGAGAATATAGGCTCGTGAAAATTTCACGGCTTCATTTAGCAAAAGGAGGGGGAAGGGTAAATCATGGACGGATACCTGCTTTGATAGAGAGTCGTCACGGGCAGGGATATTATAGCAGTAGATGAAGCGCAGGAGCAATTTACGCTTTTGGAAAATCCATCAATAAGTTTTCAAGCAGCAGGCGGGCATTGACGTTTTTTTCCATGCGGTCTAGAGCGGATTCCACGCTGCGCGTGAGGCGGCGCGCGGCAGGCAGGTCTAGGCGTCCGGCAAGAAATTCAATTTCCATGTTTAAGTCTATGTTCGTTAGCGGCGCGTCCGCCTGCGCGGCGCGCAACATCACATCCCGCCAATAGGTCAGCCAGATGAGCAAGGTTTGGCGCATGGCATCTTTATCTTTGGCAAGTTTTTCAGCGTAGGCAAATTTTTGCGCCAGCGAAGCGGGCAGCAGAGTTTGCAAGTCATTCAGGCGCTCGTTGCGTTTTTCCAAAAGAGATTCATCTTCCAGCAGG
>Ga0172369_10000443_pt1 | contig 62148 bp, 61 predicted proteins | sample LakKiv25m_FD_114539 | JGI IMG/M metagenome (GOLD analysis project Ga0172369, IMG submission 114539) | Freshwater microbial communities from Kabuno Bay, South-Kivu, Congo - kab_022012_11.25m | ecosystem: Environmental > Aquatic > Freshwater > Lake | place: Democratic Republic of the Congo...
GCGGTAAAGCCTGATTTCACATACATCAAGCCCGCTACCGCCATGTAGTGGGAGTTCACAAACGAGGCATTTGCGAAGTTGGTAATCGTGTCAAGCGATTCCCCACCCTGCAGTCCCGAATGGCAAGCAATGCAAATGTTTGAGGCGGCAACATCCGGGAATACGGCCTTGACACCTTTGAAGTTATATTCCGCCGTAATGGCGCCGGGCGTACGAAGCGTGCCTATGGCTGCATTTTTATGGCAGCCCCAGCAGTAGAGGACTTCCTGCTGTGGGGAGGGTACGGTAGCGGCTGTTGCAGTCGCCTTTACCCAGCCTGACAGGTGCGAGAAATCATTATTTTTATAGTCGTACGTACTGGGTTTCGTAAGATAATTAGATACGCCTGTCGCCGTGTGGCATCTCTGGCAGGTGCCCCGGTCGCTAGTGCCAGTGGCAGTCAGGGTCTTCTCCCACTGATAGTGGGACCAGGCAATGCCGTTGTTCGTTTTTCGCGTGATCGTAATAGTGTTGCCGGATGCGTCTTTAGCATCGGCATAGTCGGTGCTGCCGTCCGCATCGGCCACGCCGGAGATCATAACCGAGTCAACCTGTGCTGCACCCGTCTTCCCGGTAGCGGCCAAATACTTGGCTTTCAGCATCCCGCCCGCATGGCCTGACTGAGCCCAGTCGGAGTAAATGGTGGGTGTAGTCGTCTGGCCGTACCGGGTACCCGTATTCGACTCGTGGCCATGGCAGTCGAAACAGGGGGTCTCCTTGTTGTTCCGAATCACGTACCCCTCGATGACGTTGCCCGTAGCAAGGGCTTTGTTGTCCTTGTCCAACCCGGTCGCCGGGTTGTCGTAATGGGTGGAGGAAATTTGCCGATACCAGCTCGTATCGTGGTAGCCAGCCTTCACTGTTTGCGGCTTGCCAGTCGCCGTATGGGCCGGTGTACCCGACGCCATTAAGAGGGACGAGTTCACTTCCCTCCCGCTGCTGCCGATAACGCCCGTACCATACGTATTGGTCGTCAAGGTATGACAACTGGTGCAGAGGTCATACTGATCATGCTCGCGGTTGTTGTTCGGATCCCACGCCATGATCGTACCGTTGGCCGCTTCGGTCGGTTTGAAGGGGTTATTGTATCGCGCCATGGCGGTCCGTAGGCCTGCGCCGTGCTCATGGCAAGTCTGACACTTGAACTGCGTGTAGCCCTTGGGGGGGATGGGCAAGGTCTGGTACGCCTTATTCGTTATCACATTATAGTCACCCGTAAGACCCGCGATGTTGGCGAGCAGCGCACCCTCGTGCGTGTGGCAGCGCACGCAATTCGCACTTTCCTCGATCGTCACTTTGGCGTGATTGGAATCGGCAAACTTGGTGCTGAAGTTCCCGGCGTAGTTGCCTGCGTGACAATCCGCGCATCTAGCCCCGCTATCGGCATAGGGATTGGGGTATTTAATCGGTCCCACCCCTTGGTGCTGGGAAGCATTGCCGTGGCAAGCCTCGCAGCCGTTGCCTTCATTCGCGTGAGCGGAGTCTCTGTGCGGCGAGCTGTTTTCGTACTGTGCCATGAGGGTCTGACCCGTCAGGGATTCAGTCACCGCGCTATGGCACTGAACGCATAGTCTGTCGCCTACAGCAATCGGCTCAGCCGCGTCGCCTTCCTTGTTGCCCGACGAGCCGCAGCCGCTTATAAGCAACAGCAACAAGCAGAGCGTCATGATCGAAGCAAAACCAAGATATCTTTTATTCATTGCCCATTCCTCCTCACGGTAGTAAATTTAATATGTTATATGACACTTTCTACATGTCCGTCCTTTGCTTTCATCCTTATACCGTTTACTGATGTCCCTCCAGTTCCGGGGATGGGGATTCGCCTTGCCGCTGCTGTGACACTGGACGCACACATCCGCGTCGGGGTGGCACGTCTCGCAGGATTGCAGGTTCCTCCTCGCCTCCGCCGCGTGATCTGAATTCCAGTTGTATATCTGTGACGATGTCCCGGCCTTCCGATGGGACTTGATCCTCAGGCTACCCTTTGAGCGTGTCCCGGTGTGGCAGTCCGTGCAGAAACTCGACTGGTGGCAGCGATAGCAGTTCTGGGGGTTGTCCGCCGCTTTCATTGAATGGGTGGAGATGAAGTCGGACCGGTGCGTCTTTGGTTTGTACTCCCCTCTTCTCGACGGGCTCCTCTGCAAATCGGCCGTGATCCCGCCCCCCTGGTGACAATCGATGCAGAAGGACTGTTGATGGCAATCCGCGCAGTTGCTTCCCGCCTTCTGGGCAAGCAACCTGTGCTCCTTCACAAAAAAGGCCCCGTGATTGCTCATCACGCCGGATCCGCTATGGCAATCTCTGCATTCCTCCGGTTTGTTATCCTTATAGTCTCTGTGGTCGGTCCTGGCGAAGGAGAGACAGACGAGCGTAAAGACAAAGACCGTGGACAGCAGTATGATTTTCAATGTCCTATTGTTCAACATAGTCTTCCCTCTCATGGCTAATAGTTGATATTGATGGCAGCATAACCTTGATAGCTGTGGTCGTACAGGAAATTGACATTATTCTCAACTCTCACAATGGCGCTGATCATCTTGTTGAATTCATAATTAACGCCGGCCCAGTATTTCTTTGCCGTACCCTCGCGCGACAGTTCCCTGCGGAAATCGTCATAATCGATCCCTGCCATTATCGCCGCATTGCTTATCTTGTACTCTCCATAAAGTCGGATGCCGCTGAGTTCCCCGGCATATCCATTTCTCTTTTCATAGATCATGTTAAGGGTAAGATCTTTCACCGGCCTGGCAAGAAAACCAATCTCATAAGAGTCCGCATCGGCGTCATTCCCAAAGTCTTCTCTGGCGTACTTGACGCTGACCCGGTAGTTGGCAGTGAGCTGATACTCCGCGGATATGCTTTTTTCCTTGTACTTATTGACCGCGAAAATACTGTAAATGGAGGCAATATCAAAGGTAGGATAGCTCTGATAATACTCGGCGCGCAGCACCAAATCATTGAGAGGCGCAACCTTGGCTCCAAAAAGTATCTCATTGTTCGTTTCCGCAACGATATCATATTTCAGGCGCCCGTAAAAATTGGCCTGACCAATCGGGGTGGTAGAAAAATCGAGACCGATGTTCTCGCGCGCCACGTCGGTATCGCTGTATTTCCTGCCGTAACTCACCTCGATGTGGGTATTCTTTATCGTATCAAGATAGAGGCTCATCCCCGTAAGGGCATCCCCGCGGGTACCCGTGTCCCTCTTGTCTTCAAATATCACATGCCGGCCGCCGAAAACGGTGATCCCCATCGGCCCCAGATTCTTGATATCAACATGCAGACCATCTATGGTTCCGGAAACCGCCGCTGCGTTCACATAGGTCCTGCCGGCTCTTAAATCGAGATGTTCCTTGAAGGCATCCCGGTAATCCACGTAAAAATAATATAATCTCCCCTGGAGGTCCTGGCTGGTCGACACCTGCTTCGTGGCCCGCCCATACCCGTAAATGTTGATCTTCCCTTCCTTATCCAACTTGGTGACATTAACCCGCAAATATTCCGCAACATCCTCCTGGCTTTTTTCCTTATCAGCGGCCAGAAGATCTTGATACCAGAGATATTGCGTAGAACTGGTCAGCTTTACCTCCGCCGCATGAGAGAGCAATGGCACGCATGCAAGAGCCATCAGAATTGCCAAAAATTTCATAACTCTCATTGCCCCGCCTCCTTAGTTATTACTCATAGAATAGTCATATCTTTAATGCTTGCTGCCCGTAGCTGGTTCAAATAACCGGGGCGCAAAATCTCCGAGCGGCAGACCAGCGCAATATTATAAAAGGGGAAATGAGCAATGAACATGCCAAAGAGATTAATTGACAGTTTATTCGTATAATCAAGAAATTATACAATTAGAACATTTGTTTCTTGCACCCGAGTTGGTGAAATCACCAGTTCGGGCCGGTGATTTCACCAACTATACAAAACCCAGACGGAGATAATTATCTCTTGGCAAATCACAAATCTGCTCATTGACGGGACATTAACGTCTATCGGCCTGCTATGGCATATTAGTTGCGAATAGTTTTAATATTTAACGAAAGAGTGGGAAATGGGGGAAAGAAGACAATAATCAGTGGAATCAATTCCTTCTGAGAAACTTTTCAAAGTTGCTCAATAATAAAACGCCCTCCGGGGGCGTAGGTCACTAATATGAAAAAGATACTTGTAGTCGATGATGAGCAGTTGCTCCTTCAAGGATTGGGGAAGGCGTTGCAGACCGCCGCCACGGAAGTCATCACAGTGGAAACTGGTGAAGCGGCTCTAACGGAAATCTCGGCGTCCTCCTGTCATCTCTGCTTTCTCGACGTGTTTCTGCCGGATATGGATGGAACCGAAGTGCTGAAAAAAATCGCGGCCATCTCACCGAAGACAAAAGTCGTCGTGATGACCGCGGGGATCGTGAGCAATGGAATGAAGGAAAGCATCGAGAAAAACGCCTACATGTTCATTCCAAAACCGTTCGACCTGCTCCAGATACGGATGCTTGCCAAAAGAATTTTAGAGGCGCCGGAGGGATAAGTCCCCCCCCCCCGCCTCTCCCTTATTCCAATCCGAATTTCTTGAGCTGGTAACGGAAAGAGTCGTAACTGACGTTCAGAAGTTTCGCGGCCCTGGTCTTGTTGTGGTTTGTCTTCTCGAGGGCCTGCTCGATCAGGTCCTTTTCCAGATCGTCGAGGGATATCCCCTCCTCCGGCAGGACGAACCTGCCCTGTTCCCGCTTCTGCAGGCGGCGGCCCGCAAAACCGCTGACTTCCAGGGGCAGGTGCTCCGGCAGGATCACATTCGCACTCTGCAATACCACGATCCCCCGCACGACGTTCTGCAGCTCCCGCACGTTGCCCGGCCATTTGTGGGCCGTCAGCAGCCGCTCCGCTTCCGCCGAAAACCCCTCAATCGCCTTGTTGTATTCCCTGGCGAAAGCTGCGAGGAAATGCCTCGCCAGAACGGGGATGTCCTCCTTCCTCTCCCTTAGCGGCGGGATGGTCAGGAAAAAGGCGTTCAGCCTGTAGAAGAGGTCCATCCGGAATTCGCCCTTTTCGACCGCCTCGGAGAGGTCCCTGTTGGTCGTGGCGATCACCGTGACCTCGACGGGGATCTCTTCCTGCCCGCCGATGCGCCGCACCACCCTTTCTTCGAGGGCCCTGAGCAGCTTGCTCTGGAGACTGAGCTTCATCTCGCCGACCTCGTCGAGCAGCAGAGTGCCGCCATCGGCCACTTCGAAAAGCCCTTTCTTGCTTTTTCTCGCGTCGGTGAAGGCGCCCTTCTCGTAACCGAAAAGCTCGCTCTCCAAAAGGGTGTCCGGCAAGGCGCTGCAGTTGACGGCGATGAAGGGGATGGAGGGGCTGTTCGCCGCCCCGAACATCATCCGGTGGATGTTGCGCGCAATAACCTCCTTGCCGACGCCGCTTTCCCCGGTGATCAGGATGCTGGAAACATGAGCCTCGGCTATCCTCTCCACCTTTTCCTTCAATTCCTTCTTGGCCTTCGAGACGCCCACGAAATCGCTTTCAAAAAACGATGTGCTTATTTTTCTCAGGTAATCCAGTTCATTTCTCAGTTTTCTGTTTTCTACGGCCTTGCCGATGACGATCTTGACCTCCTCCATGTTGAAGGGCTTCGTCAGATAATCCCGGGCGCCGATCTTCATCGCCTTTACAGCCGTCTCCGCAGTGTCGTCGGCGGTGAGCATGACGACTTCGATGTCCGCGGCGTCGCTTTTGAGGATCTTCAGGACATCAATGCCGTTTTGCCCCGGGAGATTTATATCCAGCAGCACCACGTCCGGATTCCAGGAAACTATCCTGTCAACGAATCCCGTTTGCCCGGTTTCCGTGCGCGTCACGTAGCCTTCCTTCTCCAGCATCCGGGAAAGCATGACGAGGATCAACTCGTCATCGTCAACAAGATAGACGCGTCCCAGGCCCTTCATGTCGCCGCTCCTTCCACCTTCCCTTTGATGGGCAGAACGATCGTGAATGCGGCCCCGCCGGAGACGTTGTTCGCCGCCGCGATCCTGCCGCCGTGTTCTTCAACGATCCTTTTGGAAACGGCCAATCCCAACCCCGTGCCTCTTCCCTTCCCTTTCGTGGTGAAGAAGGGCTGAAAGATCTTCTCCAGCACCTCGGCGGGGATGCCCTTTCCCGTGTCGCGCACCTCGACGGCGATGGTCTTTTGATGCCTGTCGTGGCTTGTTTTTGCCGTGATCTCGCCTCCTTCCGCGATGGCGTCGGCTGCGTTGAGCAGGATGTTCAGAAATACCTGCTGGAGCTGCTGGGGGTCGCCGACGATTTCCGGCAGTTGCGCGTCGAGTTCCTTCCTGATCCGCCGGCGGCCGTCGCCCGCGGCAAACGAGGGGTGCTTCTCGATGAAATACGCCGCCTGCTCCAATATCTTGTTGACATCGACGCTTATCGGCTGGGCCGCCACGGGCCTGGCGTAATTGAGCAGGTTTTTCATGAGCAGCTCGATATGCCTGATCTGCTCGATCACCTTCGAAAGGACGTCCCTGTCCCTTTGCTCGATCTTGAGTTCCGCAAGGAGGACCTCTATGGAAACCTTCATGCCGGCAAGCGGGTTTCTGATTTCATGGGCAAGGCCGGCGGCCATCTCCCCGCAGACCCGCAACTGTTCCGTCCTTTGCATCTCCTGCATCTGTTTTTTCAGGGATTCGGACATCTCGTTGAAGGAAGCGGCCACCTCGCCGAATTCACCCCGCAGGCCCCTGATCCTGTGATCGAGGTCGCCCGCCTTGAGTCTGCGCGTGGCGTCGAGCAGGCTGTTGACGGGCCTGGTCAGGCCGCGGATCAGGATAAAGGCCAACCCGACGGCGAAAAAAGGCCCGATCGTCACCAGCGCGAAAAGGTGGAACTTCCTCACGTTTGTTTTTCTGAGGATCTCCTTCTCCTGTTTATCGAGACTCGCGCTCGTCACGGCAATGATGCGCTCCATCCGCCTGATCAGATCGTCCCCCAGCCTGAGGGCGACTTGCGCCCGGCCCTCCGAAATCGCCGATCCGGGAGAGGCGGCAAGCGTGTGGATGGTCAACGCCTGGTATGTTGCGATCAGATTCTGCAGCTCCTAGATTGTATCCCGCGTCGGGGGAGAGTTGTGGCAGGCCGCGCATTTTTGCACGATTCCCGCCAGGCTTCCGCCGTTGGATCCCGTCTCAATCGCAAAGAAGGCGCCCCGGAGCCTGATGTTGTTCTGATTGTTCCTGATGCCGGTCAGGAGGTCTTTGCGTAGCGTGATGGTGTAGTGCAATTGCGAGAGCCGGTGCAGATCGTAGATGGTCGTCTGCATGGTCGAGACGATGTAGATGCTGCCGAAGAAAAACATCAGGGCGAAGATGCTCAGTCCGAAGATAATTTTTTTCTTCATCGTCCGCTCGACCGCGTCTCAGGATAATTTCCCCTCCTGCCGGGGGAGGGGAAATTTCACTTTTTACGATTTCGCCTTCTTTAAGGCGGGCCGAGTATATGAAGAGGGTTGTGTCGTGTCAAGACAATTAAGAGGACAATCAGGGAGGCCATTATTTTCTTGACAAGAGTCGATTTGTATACGAATATCTTACCCACTCCTCGGGTCACCGTCGGCCGGAGCGGCGGCGCATGATCTGCGGGAGTATTTTTTTATGTCAAGGGGGGTTAAGTGCCAGAGGAAAAAAAGACTAAGGAAACACGGGTTGATATCATTGACAGGATATGGGGGTTTTTCGCCTCCCTCAAGCTGGTCATCTTCCTGCTGCTCGTCCTGTCGGTTCTGTCCATAGCGGGCACGATCATCGAGCAGAACAAGCCCATTCATGAATACTATCGCTTATTCAAACCGGAGACGGTGGCGCTCTTCGGCAAGCTGGGCCTGCTGGACATGTACCATAGCTGGTGGTTTCTCGCCTGTCTCGCGCTGCTTTCGCTCAACATCATCGCCTGCACGATGGAGCGCTATCCCTTCATCATGAAGGGGGTTAGGAATCGCAGCGTCGTGCTCGACGCAAAGACCGAGGCGGGGCTCGCGACCTCGGCCAGGATCAGATATGGCCTTCCCTCGGAAGAGGTGGAGAACCGGGTGACGGCCCTGACGGCGAAGAGCTTCTCCGCCTCCCCCGTGGTAACCCAAAGGGAAGACGGGAAGCATTTCTTCTATGAAAAGGGGAGATACACCCGGGTCGCCTTTTTCCTGACGCATCTGAGCGTCCTGGTTATCTTCATCGGCGCCATCGTCGGGTCACTGTTTGGGTTCAAGGGATACGTGAACATCAACGAGGGCGAAACGATCACCTCCGTTCAGACCAGGAAAGGGGAGATCAGGAATCTCAATTTCGGTGTGAAGTGCATCTCCTTCGCCGTCGATTTCTACCCCAACGGCGCCCCGAAGGATTATCGGAGCGATCTGGCGGTCGTCAAGGACGGCAAGGAGGCTGTCCGCAAGACCATCCGCGTGAACGACCCGCTTGATTTCGAAGGGATCACCTTTTACCAGTCGAGCTACGGACGGCTTCCCGAAGAGGTGACTTTAGAGATCAGGGGCAGGGACGGGGTCTCGCTGGGGACCGTCGCCGCCCCCTACGGGACGCAGGTTTCCGTCCCCGGCGGCGATATCAAGATCGAGGTCCTCGACTACCAGGAACATTTTCACCTGCGCGACGGCTCCGAAGCGGGTCCGGCGTACGGGGTCAACATTTACAGCTCGGGCGCTCCGCCGCGGGGAATTTGGGTTTCGGAACCGCGGCCCGAAATAAACCGGGACGGGACCTATTCCTTCGTCGTAAAAAACGCCAGGCTGAAAAATTACACCGGCCTGCAGGTCAACCGGGATCCCGGCGTCTGGCTGGTATGGCTCGGCTGCATCATGCTGGTCATCGGCATCATGATGGCCTTCTTCATGTCGCACCGGAAGTTCTGGATCAGGATCGGAACGGACCGGAAGGGCCGGGTGGAAGTAACCGCCGGCGGAACGGCGAATAAAAACAAACACGCCTTCGTCTCCGAAGTGGAGAGGCTGCTGGAAGGCTTCAGGGGGATTGCCTAATGACAAATTCATTGCTGTTCGGGATTTCGATATTCGTTTATTTTTTCGCGATGGTGCTGTACGTGTCCTATCTCGCCTTCCGGTCCGAAGGCCTGGGGAAGGTCGCCACTGGGACGTTGTTGGCGGGGGTGATCGTCGAGACCGCGGCGATCCTTATGCGCTGGTACGAATCCTACCAGATGGGGATCGGCAGGGCGCCGCTGACCAATCTCTACGAATCGCTCGTCTTTTTCGCCTGGACGATCGCGATCGTCTATCTGTTGATGGAAAGGAAGTTCAAGATCAAGACGGCCGGGGCCTTCGTCGCCCCCTTCCCGTTCATCATCATGGCCTATGCGTCTCTCAATCCCAACGAGATTCAACCTCTGGTCCCCGCCCTGCAGAGCAACTGGCTCATCTCCCACGTGGTCACCTGCTTTGTCGGATACGCGGCCTTCGCCGTTTCATTCGGCGTCAGTTTCCTGTATCTGCTCAAGGTGAAAGCCGAGAAAGGACCGGCAAAAAATCCGGGCGGCCTGCTGGGCTACCTGCCCTCGTCGGATGTGCTCGACGAGGTCGGCTACAAGACCATCGCCATCGGCTTCCCGCTGTTGACGATCGGGATCATCACCGGGGCCTTTTGGGCAAATGTGGCCTGGGGGACTTACTGGAGCTGGGATCCCAAGGAAACCTGGTCGCTGATCGTCTGGCTCATCTACGCGGCCTATCTCCACGCGAGGATCACGCGGGGCTGGCGGGGAAAGAGGGCGGCGATCCTGTCGATCACCGGGTTCGGCGCCACGATCTTCTGTTACCTCGGCGTCAACCTGCTGCTCTCCGGCCTTCACAGCTACGGCGGGTAAAGTAATCGGGAACTATGGAAATCCGATCCCTCCGCGCGCTGTACCTTTTTCGACCCTGCGCCTCCTCGCTGAGCTGCCGGGATCGGATTTCCAAATTGTGCCGGATAAATTACGTCGAGCGGATTTCCTGCCTCATGAACACCGCGTAGCAGATGCCGAAGCACAGCAGGGTGATCGCGACGAGCGAAATCAGAAACGGCGCCACGATCACCACGCTCTGGCCGAGCGGGAGCGGGTTCTGGAAGCGGGTGAGGGAGAACCTCTCCAGCGGCCCCATCAGGACGAAGGCGCGGGGCGTCTTCCGGAGCGGGTCGAGGATCGTCGAGGTCGCGTCCCCGTAGAGCGTCATCGGCGAGAAGAGCGAGGCGACCCGCTGGATCTCGGCATTTTTCACAAAGGAGCTGGTCGCCTCCGCCATGTCGGCGGTCTGCTTGATCGGCGCGATCGCGTCCGCAAGAAAACTGCCGCCCAGACCGACGAAGAAGGACAGGCCGATCCAGACCGCGAGCGAAGCCAGGGCCGAGGTGGCCGTGCTCCTGAAGACCACCGAGAAAAGGATCGCCGCACCCAGCCAGAACGAGATGTACATGATGCTGATGACCAGATAGATGGCGAGCCGCCACACCTCCTCGATTCCGGGGACAACGCCGATCAGGCTGATGCCCAGCCCGGAGATGATCAGGACAAGCGATGCCATCACGATCGCGATCATCGTCACGCCGGCCATGAATTTCGCGTTGATGATCGCGTCCCGGTAGATCGGCTGGGAGACGAGCTTGCTCAACGTCCGGCCGCTCCGCTCCCGGTTGATCGCGTCGAAACCGAGGATGATCCCGATCAGCGGCCCTAACAGGCCGATGAACTGGACAAAGGAGAAGAGCTTCCCCGTCGAGGTGAACAGCATCAGAAAGACGAAGGTCGGCTTGGCGACCCCCCGGAGCTCCTCCTGCATGGCCATGCCGACCATCGAGGCGATGATCACCCCGACCATGACAATAAGCGCCGCGATCAGGAGAAACCGCATGCTGCTGAAGTGGTCCTCCATCTCCTTGCGGTATATGGTTAAGATACCCTGCACCGTCACGCCTCCTTGAAATATTTCATGTAGATCTCTTCGAGGGTGTAGCTCTCGCCCTCTTCCAACCCCAGCCCCCGTTGCGCCAGCTCCGCGAGAGGCCCGGCGGCGACGAGTTTCCCCTTGATCATGATACCGATCCGGTCGCTGATCTGCTGGACCTGATCCAGCAGGTGCGAGGAGAAGAAGATCGTCATCCGCCTCTCCCGGCTGAGGGACTTGATCAACTCCAGCATCTTGTTCGTTCCGTCGGGGTCGAGGCCGATGGTCGGCTCGTCCAGAAAGGCCACCCGCGGCTCCTTGATCAGGACCTCGGCGATCCCGAGGCGCTGCCTCATCCCCTTCGAATACGATCCAACCTTCTTTTCGGCCTCCTTCGCGAGGTCGACCTCCTCGAGCAGCCTGTCGATCCGCACCGCCGAGACCCGGTCGGGGATGTCGTTGAGGCGCGCGATGTACCGGAGGTTCTGCCTGGCGTCCATATCCTCGTAGAAGCCGACGTTCTCCGGCAGGTAGCCTATGACCTCCTTCACCTTCAGGGGGTCGCGGGCCGGGTCGAAACCGCAGACCCTGACCGTCCCGGAAGTCGGCTCGGTGAGGCCCAGAAGCATCAGCATCGTCGTGGTTTTCCCGGCCCCGTTGGGCCCCAGGAAGCCGAAGACCTCGCCTTCCGCGATCGTCAGGCTCAGGCCGTCCACCGCCTTCTGCTGACCGTAGAGCTTGGTCAGCTCTTCCATCCGGATGATGATCTCTCTTTCCACCTCAGCGTCTCCCCATCTTGATGAACAGGAAGCTCAGCCCCGCGATCACCGCGAGGATGATCCCGATCCCGATCCAACCCCAGGCGGAAGAGGCCTTCACCGTGACCCGCATCTCCACGGTCTTGTCCGACTTTTCCCCGTTGGTCATGATGCCTACGGAGTAATCCCCGACCAGGGACTGGGCCCCCGGCGTCACCTTGACCTCCACCTGCTTCATCTCGCCCGGTGCGAGGGACTCGAGCTTCTCCGGGGTAAAGGCTGTCTCCCAGTTCTCCGGCTTGAACGATGAGAAGCTGATGTTCCGGTTCACGGCGGAACCGGGATTCTTCACGAAGAGAGAGAAGGTGGTTGGTTTGCCGGCATAGGCCTCCAGCGACAGGATCCCGTTGGGCGTCCCGGCGTCCAGCCTGTAGGTCCCCGTGAGATTGACCGTAAGCTTGGCCTCGGCCTTGCTCTCGCCGGAACTGATCCGGACGAGGATCGGGTGCTCCCCGGCGGCGGCGTTCTGAGCGGGCGTGACCTCCACGGCCACGGTCTGGCTCTGTCCCTCCTTGACCCGGATGCTGGAGATCTGCTTCTGCTCGTAGGCCGGCTTGAAGTTGATCTCCCACTTCTCCGGCCCGGTCGCTGCCAGGTTGAAGTTGCCCTCCGCCTCCCCTTTGTTGGTCACCTCGAGGGAAAATTCGAAGCGGGAATCGCTCTGGCCCCGGAGGACCGGATAGGAGGTGACGATCTGGATGTTGTCCTTCCCCACGGTCCGCTCCTGAACATTTACGGTCAGGGTGTGCTCGGAGGTCAAGCGGCCGTCCGCCGTCTTGGCCTCGAACTGGAAGGCGTATTTCCCCGGGCCGATCCCCTTTTCCGGCTCCAGAATGAGGGCCAGGGTCTTGGTCTTGCCGTCGGGCACGACCATCCCGGTCACCTGGTAGCGGGCGCCCTTGAGCGTCGCCTTCCACCCTTTGGCCGCCGAGACGATCCGGACATCGATGTTTTCATCCCTGCGCCCCTTGTTCTCCAGGGTCAGGTCCATCTGCACGTTCTCCCCCCGGGCGACGGAGATGCCGGAATACTCGGTATATACGGCGATGCCCCGCTCCGGCCGGGTGTCCTTCTTGTCCGCGTTCTGCGCCAGGACCGGTCCCGCCATGGCCCCCAGCACGACGAGAAAAACGAATACAACCGACAGTGATTTTTTCGCAAACCTTGCGCAACCCATGAATGCCTCCTTTATATTCTCGACTTTTTTATCGCAATGACCCAAGCGGATGCCGGCAAGTCGCACTTAAGATAATTTCGGATCGCCGCCTGTCAAGGGTGGCGGAAATTAAAACGTGCCGGGATACTTGCCGCCGTCGATCAGCAGGTTCTGGGCGGTGATGAAGCCGGCCTGGACGCTGCACAGATAGGCGCAGAACTCGCCTAACTCGGCCGGGTCGCCGAACCTGCCCGCCGCGACCTGCGCGGTCCGGATGGCCTTCATCTCCTCGTAGGTCTTGTTCTGGAGTTTGGCCATCGCCTCGGTATTGGATTTATGGCGCTCCGTCTCGAAATCGCCGGGGAGCAGGTTGTTGATCGTCACGTTGTGTCTGGCGACCTCGCGGGCGACGCCGGCGACAAAACCGGTCAGGCCGGAACGGGCGCCGTTCGAAAGCCCCAGGATGCCGATCGGGGCCTTCACCGCGCTCGAGGTGATATTCACAATCCGCCCGAATTTCCGGGCGATCATCCCGTCCACCGTGTCCTTGATCATGAAGACGGCCGCCAGCATGTTGCCGTTGAGCGCCGCGATCCAGGCGTCGCGGTCCCAGTCGCGGAAGTTGCCGCTGGGCGGCCCTCCCGAGTTGTTGACGACGATGTCCGGCTCCGGACAGGCCCGAAGCACCCTGGCCCGTCCCTCGTCGGTGGTGATGTCCGCCGCCACCGGCGTCACCCTAACGCCCGTCGCGGCGCGGATCTGCTCGGCCGCCGCCTCGATGTTGGCAGCGGTGCGGGCAACAATGGTAACCTCAACGCCCTCGCGGGCCAGCGACATCGCGCACGCCCTGCCCAGACCGGCGCTGGCGCCCCCCACGATGGCTTTTCTTCCGGCAATTCCCAAATCCATAGCTTTCTCTCCTTTTTTTCAACGCCCCTGGGGGCGGTCATGATTGCAAGCGGCGATAACACTCGGATAAAATAGATTAGCTTTCTATAATCAGGGAGGGGGGTTGTCAAGCACTAAAAGCGGAGGGAACGGCAGGCGAATCCGGGGCGGCGGCGAGGCAGCGGCGGGCAAGTTCGTGGAGGCGCAGGAGGCTGCCCGCCCGCCCGGCTACGTCTATCAGACGCTCCAGGGCGCGGGGGATGTGCGCGAGAAAATGCGTTTTCCCCTTTGCGAGTCCGAGGAAGCCGTACGCCCCCAGGGCCTGCATCAAGCGCTGGGCCGAGGCCAGAAGAAACAGCTCCTCGAATTCCTCCCGGCCGTAAGGAGGCCGGGAAAGATCGTAGTAACGGCGAAGGAGATGCGCCTGCTCCTCCTCGCGAAATTCGACGTAGGGATCGTTTAAAAGCGATCCGAGGTCGTAAAGCGGGCTCCCCCAGCGCATCCCCTGGAAATCGATGAGGGCCGGCGCCCCCCGAACGATCATCACGTTCTGGGACTGGAGGTCGCGATGGACGAGGGCGGGGCCGGTCTCTCCGAGTCGTACCGCCAGACGGGCAAGCTCCGCCTCCAGTTCCTCCTCTTCCTGGCCGGTCCGGCTGATCCGGCAGACCCCCCTGACGAACTGCTCCCGGAAGTAGTCCCTCTCCCACCGGTATAGTTCCGGCCCGAATCCAGGCATCAGCCGGACGTCCCCCGCCGGGAAGCTCCCCTGCGGAAAGCCGTGCAGTCTGGCTGCCAGCGCCAGAGTCTTCTCGTAGAGGCCGCGGCGGACCTCCCAGGGGGCGAAGCGCAGTGCGTAGAGGTCCTCGTCGCCGAGGTCATCCATCAGGACGAGCCCCAGTCGCGGATCGTGGGCGAGGACCTCCGGGACCCGCACGCCGATCCCTCCGAGGAAACCGGCGATCGCCGCGTAATAGGCGTTTTCCTCGCGCAGCAGGCTGTAACGCATCAGGACCGCGGGGGGGCGGCCTGCCGCAACAACCCGGAAGAAGTCGCGGTCCGACCCTCCGCGCCCGACGGGATGAATAGCGATTTCCTCTCCGGCAGAAAGTCCCAATTTCGCGCGGCAGAACGCCGCCTCGCCGGCGTCCGGCTCGTCGCCGGCCTCCCCGCCCGTTTCGTTCATCGCCCCTGCGAGGTCCGAGCGGCCGGAAACGGCGATGCCGCTCCCCCTGCCGGATTTGACGTCATATTGTGTATGCGAAGGACCAACTCTCGGGACGCGGGATGATCCGGCCCCCGGAGGCTCGGTGCAAGAAACGGGGGAAATGCCTGCACTCTTTTTGTTTCCGGCCGCCTCGCTCTTCACCGGGACCGGGAAGGAATCGCCTGTTTCATAGCGGAGCCGCGGCCCCCGGGCGCTGATCCGTTCATACGCCTCACTGTCGCCTATGTCCCCCCAGCTCCCCTCGTCGATAACGATACTGCCGACCGAACCGGGGGCTTCCCTGATCATGTCAGCAAAAACGGGCACGACGGAGGCGGCCTTCCCCGCCGCCAGCCGCCGGAGGAAAAGCCTTTCCAGAACATAGATCCCCGTAAAGAGGCAGCGCCGCGCGCCGGGATTCCCCAGCAATCCCCTGAGGTCGCAGACAGTCCCGTCCGCGTCGAGGGCGACGTTCAAAAGCGACCCTTCGCTCCTGAGGGCAAGCGTGACCTCTTTGCCTCCCGCCGCGTGGGCCGCCAGCAGCCGAGAGAGCGGCAGGTCGGACAGGACGTCGCCGTTGTAAACGAGGATCATCTCGTCCTCGGCCAGGAGATCTTCGATGTTCTTGATCCCGCCGGCGGTGTCGAGGAGGACCTCCTCACGGCGGAAAAGAACCGGCCATCCCCGCCAGCTCCGCTCGGGAAACTCGCGGTCATAGGCCTCGGCCAAATGGTGGGTGTTGACGATGAACCGCTCGACTCCCGCCGTCAGGCAGTGGTCCATCGCGTACGCGATCAGCGGGCGGCCGCCTACCGGCAGGAGCGGCTTGGGGGCCGAAAGCGTCAGGGGCTGCAGGCGGGTGCCCAGCCCCGCCCCGAGGATGAAGGCAGTCCGGATTCTCATTGCAAAACCTCAATACCGTTTCACCAGCGCCGCGCCGCGGAAGTAGCGGCCGAGGATCTCCTCGCCGTTGAAACCCTTCTCCGCCCTGACCGCGGCGCCGATCTGGCAGAGGCCCACCCCGTGCCCCCACCCCGCGCCGTAGAGCGTAAAACGTGTGGGCGGGCCGGCGGGCGAACGCTCCGCTAGGACGATGAAGGCGCTGCTCTTGAGGTGGCTGGGCGACAGCCAGCGGCGGATCTCCAACTCCTTCCCCACCGTCACCGCCGCCTTTGAGCCCTCGATCCGCAGCCGGCGGATCCGCCCGGAGGGACCCCGCTCCAGCGGCGTCAGGGCGCCAAGGACGCCGAAGTCGATCCCCGCCTTCGCCCGCAGGATTTCTTCTAATTCCTCCCGGCCGTAGCTCGCCCGCCACCGGAAGAAATCGGCCGTCTCCCGGTCGAAGGCGGGGAGAATCCTCGTAAGCAAATCGCGGTCCTCGGTCCGGCAATAGACGTCCGGGCAGCCGAGGATCCAGCGCTCCGCGTCCGCCTCGGTCCGGATCGGGGCATGGGGCCGCGCCGAGTCGGAGACGTGGGTCAGGTAGGGGACGGTCCTCTCCTCCCAGCAGGTCGAAAACTCCTCCGTCAGGCCGCCGCACGCCTTGTGGTAGCGGGCGTCGCAGATCTCCCCGTTCCGGACGAGAAACACCCCCCGCGTCGCCCGGACCGCCTCGGCGGCCCTGCCGGCCCCGCCGCCGGCGATCCCCTGATACCGCTGGCAGTGGTCGTCGGCGCAGACGTCGAAGAGGTCATGGTCCTCGCGGTCGTACCAGCGGATGATCTCCCCGGCCTGCCGGTCTTCTGCCTCGCGTCTGTCTCCCCCTCCCTTTTCCGGCCGCCCCCGGAGGAGCATCGCCACCAGCCAGCTCCGCGAGCAGATCGCGTGGGCCTTGAGGAATTCAAACGGCGCCTCGCCGCTCATCTCCGCCGCGATCACGCCGGCCAGATATTCCTCCACGGGCAGTTCGTTGACCGCGGCGACGGTCCCCTCCTCCGCCGGCAGCAGCAGGAGATCCCCCGTGAAGGTCTGCTCCTGACGGCGCTCCCAGTGGAACCGGACGCCTATGGTCACGTTATAAAGGCTGAATGTCGCCCCCCGTTCGGCGGCAAGGCGGATCTCCGGCCCCCGCAGGACCTCCCGGCCGCAGGCGTCGCTGAGGACCATCCCTCCCGCCGCGGGGCGGGCGGAAAACTCTCCGCTCAGGCATGCCCCGTTCGTCCGGTAAATCCCGTTCAACCGCCCCCGCACCTCCGGGTACCGGTCGCAGATCCCGACTTTAATCGTAGGTTCTTCCATTTTTCCTATTTCACTCGCTCGGCGATGGTCTCCTGACCGCGCCCCCGTTCGTTACCCAAAGGCCACCCTTCATTTCTCGAAATGATGGTAATCCCGGACGCGGCTGAAGTTCCCTCCCCAGCGCCAACCCCGCTCAAGGAAGGCGCGAACCGCCGGATGCCCGCCGGCGAAGGTCCCCGGCGCTCCCGGCAGGTAGAGGCCCCCGGCGGGGGCGATCCGGCCGTCCGGGTAAAAGGCCGGGTTCCGCCGGGGATTGATGTCGACGGCGCGGCCCGTCGCGTGCGAGGAAAGTCTGTCCGTCCCCGCGACCGCACGGTAGTTGAAGGCCGAGCTGTTGTCCGCCGCCATCGACGCCTCGTCGGACCAGCCGAACCGGACGATGGGGACGGCCCCGGCGATCGGAAACGCCATTGTCTCCATGACAGCAAAAAGGTCCTCCACCTCCGCGGCCAGCTCCCGGTGGACGAGCAACTGCCCGCGATGGCGGAAGCCGTCGAACCCGAAGTAGCGGACATCGATCAGGCAAAGGGGGGCGACCACCTCCGGCGGCGCCGCCGTCCCGGCAACCGCCCCGGCGAAGTCGAGTTTGCTGTCCACGATCACATCGCCGCCGGCCATGCCTTCTCCTGCGCCCCCTCCACCCGATATCCTTTTTCGCGAGCCTTGGAAATCATGCTCCCTCCACGCGCCGTACATTTTTCGTTCCGAGAAATCTACAATGCGCGCATCCGGGACATGATTTCCAAACCGCATAACGATAGCGTCCTTTCTATCGCGATTCTCCTTATTGAGCAACTGTCATTTCTTTTCTCATTGAAATATTCCCGGACATCGCTTACAAAGACTGATGCCGCCCGGGTTTGGGCGGCCAACTCGCTCAAGGGAGTTTTCATGAAAGCAGGCGCGGCGCTGGGCACGGCACTTCTGGCGTTTTTTTTATTCCTCCCGGTCCGGGCCGCCGCGGACGACCGGATCCTCTACGAGGGCGACTCCATCTACCACCACATCACCGTCCGGCAGGACGGGACGGAGCGGTGCATGATCTTCGGCCGCCGGCAGGATCTGCGCCAGACCTGCATCGATTTCGCCCGGCCCGATCATCCCGTCTTCGAATACACGGCGATGATGTTCGCCGCCTTCCTCTTCCGGCCGGACGCGAGCAGCGTCTGCCTTATCGGCCTGGGCGGGGGCTACGTGCCCGCCGTCTTCCGGCGGCATCTCCCCTCCGTCCGGCTCCAGACCGTCGAGGTGGACCCCCTGGTGGAAAAACTGGCCAGGCGGCACTTCGCCTTCAGCGTCCCGCCCGGGCAGACCCTCGCGATCGACGACGGCCGCCAGTTCCTCAAGAAGAGCCGGGAACGCTACGATCAGATCTGGCTGGACGCCTTCAACTCCGACTACATCCCGGCCCACATGACCACGAGGGAGTTTCTCACGCTGGTCAAGGAGAGGCTCGCGGAAGGGGGAATAGTCGTCCAGAACGTCTTTGCGGGGAACCGCCTCTACGACGCCCAGCTCGCCACCGCCCGCGCCGTCTTTAAGAAGGTCTTCGTTTTCGAGGGGCGGCAGAGCGGCAGCGCCGTGATCGTAGCCGCGGACAACCCCGCCGTCGAACCGGAGGGACTCCGGAAACAGGCCCTGGCGTGGGGGGGGAGGCTCGGCGGGATCGACCTCGTCGCGGAGGCCGAAAAATGCAGGGTCGCGCCGGTCAAGGGTGAAGCCCCGGTTATGACGGACGACTTCAATCCGGCCAATCTCCTGCTCATGCAGAAGAAATAGGAGGGATTTGCATGCAGATCGTTTACTGGGTCTTCATCCTGCTGCTGGTTTCGTTTGGGGCGGCGGTGATGGGGCTGGAGATCCTCTCGTCGAACCTGATGTCGCCCTATTTCGGAGGGTCCATCTACATCTGGGGGAGCATCATCAGCTCCTTCATGGTCCACTTTTCGATCGGCTACGTCCTGGGCGGGCACCTATCGCTCAGGCATCCGCGGCTTTCGGTCCTGGCGGTCCTGCTCGTCGCGGCCTCGCTCTGGGTGCTGCTGATCCCGGCGATGTACAAGCCCGTCTGCGAGTTCATCTCCGAGCGGATCGCCGACGTGCGCCTGGGTTCGCTGATCGCCATGAACGTCATCTTCCTCGTGCCGATCTCGCTCATGGCGATGGTCTCCCCCTACGTCATCGGGATAATGGCCTTATGGCCGCGGCGGCCGGCCTTCACCGGCGGCATGGTCCTGTTCATCTCCACCGTCGGCTCGTTCGTCGGCACGAACGCCACGGCCTTCTACCTGGTCGGCGTTTTCCCCGTCTCCCGGGTCATCATCGGCCTGGGGATCATCTGCCTGACCGTCTCCCTTTTCGTCCTGGCCCTGCGCGTCGACAACCGTATCAAATGGTGAAGCGCCAGGCGCAGAACCACTCGTCGGGGTGATCGTCGGGGGGGCAGGCTATGCACTCCGCCCGGATGCGGGGATCGATGGTTTCGGCAAACGTGCGGTACTCGACGAGCCCGCCCGACTTGCAGGGATAATCGGCCAGCCCTTTTCTCTTTCGCGCCGCCTGGACCCGGCAGTCGTTCATCTCAAAGACGAGGCTCTCCTCGCCCTCCTCGCGGACGGTCTGGACGTTGATCCCGGCATAGAGGCGGAAGCCCAGCGCCCGCTTCAGGCCGGGGAGCCCCGGCGCCTGCGGAAGGCCGAGAAATCTCTTTATCGACCAGGCCTCGAAGGGGGAAAACCGCGCCCAGCAGGAGTCGTTGCAGCGCTTGGCGTCCCAGATCCCGTCTCTCTGTTCGACCGCCTGGAACCAGACCCCGTCGCCGGCCAGCCAGTTGCGCCCCAGATCCGCAAGCAGACCGAGAAGTTTCTCCTTCGGCATCGCCAGGAGCGCCTTCGGGACGCCGTTTTCCATCTCGAAGCCGAGGACTTCGGAGAGCCGCTTCATCTGGGCGGCATAGCTCTTCTCCCAGGCGGCCCCGAGAACCTCAAGGGCCTTGGCCATCCCCATCTGGTGCTCCACCTCGCAAAACCAGAGGGTATGGTGAACGACCGTCCGGTGCAGGAAATCCACCGCCAGGCGCGCCAGTTCCTCCCGATCCATCTCCTCGGGCCTTTCCAAATCTCCCCTCATCTGCATTTACCCCCTCCGAATAAAAGCGGCGATGCGGCAGGCGGGAAATAGGGAGTTGTCCCTTCCGCCGTCTTGTCCATATGCATTCTCCTTTCGGCGCAATTGATGAACTTTCAAAAAGCCCTTTCCGCTCTCCTGACGGGAGGGCCTTCTTTCTTCCCCTCCCCGGGCGAGAGGGAATTTATCGGTATTCGCGCGCCTTGCCTGCGGGCTTTTTACGAAGCCGTCCCCCATTCAAGGCTTTTGCGACTTAATACGAGAGCGTCAATTTTCTGCGGTCCAGATCCTATGCTCCGCCGCGAGATGCTCGACCAGCTCGCGCAGCGGCATGTCCTTGTTCTGGCCGGTCAGGGTGCAGAAGATGGGCCGCTGCAGGCCGCCGTCGCCGGGAAAGCCCTCCAGGACCATATGTATCTGCACCTCCGAGAAGCCGACAAACACGAAGACCTTGGTCTCGTCCTCCTCGAAGCGGTCTGCGGGCTTCCGGCGGAGGATATCTATGACGCGGGCGTCGTCCCCGGGCGAGGCGCTCGTCATGATCACATAGGCGTCGAGCGTCCCGTCCAGAAAAGACTTGATGGTCCGGGCGTCTTTGCAGTCATAGCCGCAGATCAGCACTCCGACCGATTGCATGCATTTTCTCCATTTCTTTTTTCCATCCACCCCTTTGGGGATTATCTTCACCCTTTCCGCGCTATTCGGCCTCAAGGGGGAAAGTGATTCAGATTTTCACCGGGGTGTCAATGTAGACCGGACGGGCGGTGATTACAAGCAGAATTCGCGCAAAGGCGATTGTTCTTGACAAAGGACGGCTCTTGAGGATAGGGATTATCCGCTCCGTCACGCCTCGGGATTCGGCGCGGCCGCGCGTCCCGATTTCCCGTTCGCTCAAGTTGGAACAGATCCGGCGCGGAAAGGTGGTGAAGGGTGAATATGCATTTCTCGAAGGAAACTCTCAATCAATCCACAGGGCTCACCGCAAAGTGGGAAGAAGAGGTGCGCCGGTCCCTCGCGGCGAACCCCGACCAGAAGGCCCGCTGGTCCACCGTCTCCGACCTGGAGATCAAACGGCTCTACACCCCCGAAGACATCGCGCAGACGGATTTTAGCCTCGGCATCGGCGTACCCGGCGAGTTTCCCTTCCTCCGCGGAAATCAGACCACCGGCTACCGCGGCCGTTACTGGACCTTCCGAATGTTCGCTGGGATGGGGAGCGCGAAGGACACCAACGCCCGCTGGCACATGCTCCTGAAGGAAGGCAATGCGGGCCTCAGCACCGCCTTCGATTTCCCGACGCTGATGGGCTACGACAGCGACTCCCCCAAGGCGCTTGGCGAGTGCGGCCGCTGCGGCGTGGCCATCGATACGCTCGAGGACTTCCTCGCCCTCATGGAGGGGATCCCGATGGACCGGGTGACGACCTCCATGACGATCAACCCCCCCGCAACCGTGCTGTGGGCGATGTACTGCGCGGCGGCGGAGCGCAAGGGGGTCCCGCTCGCCAAGATCGGCGGGACCATCCAGAACGACATGCTCAAGGAGTTCATCGCCCAGAAGACCTTCATGTGCCCGCCGGAGCCGTCGGTCCGCCTGATCAGCGACACCGTCGAATTCGGGACGAAGCACGTCCCCAACTGGAACACGATCAGCATCAGCGGCTACCACATCCGCGAGGCGGGCTCCACGGCCGTCCAAGAGCTGGCCTTCACGCTGCGCGACGGGATCGAATACGTGGAGGACGTCATCCGCCGCAAGGGGCTCGACGTGGACGAGTTCGCCCCGCGGCTGTCGTTCTTCTTCAACTCCCACATCGACTTCTTCGAGGAGATCTGCAAGATGCGGGCGGCCCGGAGGATGTGGGCCAAGATCATGCGCGACCGCTTCGGCGCGAAGAACCCCCGCTCCTGGTGGCTGCGCTTCCACACCCAGACGGCGGGGTGCTCGCTGACCGCCCAGCAGCCCTACAACAACGTCGTCCGGACGGCCCTCGAGGCCCTGGCCGCGGTCCTCGGCGGCACCCAGTCGCTCCACACCAATTCCCTCGACGAGGTCCTCTGCCTCCCCTCCGACCACGCGGTCGAGATCGCGCTCAGGACGCAGCAGATCATCGCCGAGGAGACGGGCGTCGCCAACACGATAGACCCGCTGGCCGGGTCATATTTCGTCGAATCGCTCACCAACGAGATGGAGGCGAAGGCCTGGGAGTACATCGAGAAGATCGACGCGATGGGAGGGATGATCGCCGCCATCGAGAAGGGGTTCCCGCAGATGGAGATCGCCGACGCGGCCTACCGCTTCCAGCAGCAGTTGGAGGCGGGGGAGAAGGTCATGGTCGGCGTGAACAAATACGCAAACAACGGGAAGCAGGAGATCCCGCGGGTGGATATCGACGAACGGGTCGAAAAGGAGCAGATCGCCCGCCTGAAGGACGTCAAGCGGCGGCGCGATTCCCGCGCCGTCCGCCGGGACCTCGACGACCTGAAAAATGCGTGCAAAACGGGCAAGAACGTCATGCCCTACTGCATTGCGGCGGTCAAGGACCTGGCCACGGAACAGGAGATCTGCGACGTCTATCGCGAGGTCTTCGGCGAGTACCGCGACCCCGGCCTCTTTTAATATACCCTCCTCCTTGACGGGGGAGGGTCAGGGTGGGGGTGAAATGGGTCAGGGAAAATCCATTTTTTCTGTGAGCGTAGCGAAATGACCAGCAGGAAGATTCGGATCATGGTGGCCAAACCGGGCCTCGACGGCCACGACCGGGGCGCCCGCGTCCTGGCGCGCTGTTTCCGGGATGCGGGCTTCGAGGTGATCTACACGGGCTGCCATCAGAGTCCCGAGCAGATCGCTGCGGCGGCGATCCAGGAAGACGTGGACCTGGTGGGCCTGAGCTGCCTTTCCGGCGCCCACCGGACCCTCTTCCCCCGCGTGATCGAACTCCTCCGGGAGCAGGGGGCGGGCGACATCGCCGTCATCGGGGGCGGGATCATCCCCGATCAGGATTTCCCCAGGCTTTACGAAGCCGGCATCAAGGCGATCTTCACCCCCGGCGCCCCGCTCGAGGCGATCATCGACTGGGTCCGGACGAACATCAAGAAATAGAGGAAACAGGGGGACCGACACCCTATTTACAAAAAGGGGGACGTCTCCCGATTATTGACGGGGTTTGATATTATCCCCTCCCCCTTGACGGGGAAGGGATATAGAGAGGTGAGCGACGGGCAGGGAAGCAAGGAAGGATTTTCATCGTCTTTCATGACGGCAGGCCGTCCTGAGGGTTTCATAACAATGACCGACGAATCGGAAGAAAAAGAAAAGCTGCGCCGGATCCGCGCGGGCGACGTCCGGACCGCCTCCCGCCTGATCCGAAACCTGGAGGACGACCTCCCCGAGGCGAAATCCGCCCTCAAGCGGATCTTCCCCCACACCGGCCGCGCCCACGTCATCGGGATCACCGGCCCGCCCGGAGCGGGGAAAAGCACCCTCGTGGACGCCCTGATCTCCTCCTTCCGGAAACAGGAGAAGACCGTCGGCGTCCTGGCCGTCGATCCTACCTCCCCCTTCACCGGCGGCGCCATCCTGGGCGACCGGATCAGGATGCAGCGCCACGCCGAGGACCCCGGCGTCTTCGTCCGCAGCCTCGCCACCCGCGGCGCCCTGGGCGGCCTCTCCAAGGCAGTCGGCGACGCGGTCCACGTCCTTGACGTCATGGGAAAAGAGATCATCATGGTGGAGACCGTCGGGACTGGGCAGCAGGAGGTGGAGATCATCAACCACTCCCATACGGTCATCGTCGTTCTCGTCCCGGGGATGGGGGACGACATCCAGGCGATCAAGGCGGGGATCATGGAGATCGCCGACATCTTCGTAATCAACAAGGCGGACCGAGACGGCGCTAACCAGCTTGCGAGCGAGCTGAACGCCATGCTCAACATGGCGCCGGAGTTCCCCGGCGGGTGGCGTCCCCCCGTCGTCCGGATCGGGAACGTCTTCGACGGCGCCGCCTTCGGACAGGGCGTGGAGGAGCTGGCCGCCGCGATAGGCGACCACCACCGGCGCCTCGTGGATAAGGACCTCCTGGGCGACCGGATGCGGCGCAAGACCCTCATGGAGATCAACGAGGCGCTGCGCGACGCGATCCTGGCGCCGATCCTCAGGGACCTCGCGGAGTCCGGGGAGATGGACCGGATCACCGGGCGCCTCCTGAGAAAGGAGTCGGACCCCTACACGATCGCCGAGGAAATCGCCCGCCGCCGCCTCAAGTAGCGCGATGTTGCAATATTATACATAATTTGTATGAAATAGCATGCTATTTAAATGTGATAATAAGGAGGCGGATCTTCATGAAAAAAAAGAAACCCGCAAAGAAGCGCGAGAAGCGTAACCGCCGTATCGACGCCGGGGAGAATTCCCCTGATCCCGCCGAGGCGATAAAGACGACTGAAATCGGTTCCGGGAAAAAAGTCCGCCTTACCCTTGATGTATCGGAAGTGCTGGTCAGGGATATTGACGCCATCAGGGACCGGATCGGCGTGGAACGGAGCGCCATCATCAAGATCTGGCTTCACGAAAGGGTGCAGAGAGAGAAGGAGGCCGGCGGGATCCGGCCATGAAATAACGGGGAGCTGCATGGAAACGCCTGCCGGATAAACCAGATAAACCAGGGACAGCTCCCGATTATAAAATTCCTTACCTCCCTTATGGAGCAGGATTTGGGGATGAATATCCTTCGCATCGGGAGAACTCGATGGAACAGGCCGAGGACGGACGCGAGACTATTTTAAAGAAGAGCCGCCGCGGACTTGTCCAGGTCTATACCGGCAACGGGAAGGGCAAGACGACCGCCGCCTTCGGCCAGGCGCTCAGGGCCGTCGGCCACGGCTGCCGGGTCCTGGTCGTCCAGTTCATGAAGGGGCGCAAATACGGGGAGTTTCTCGCCGCCGAGCGCCATCTGCCGAACCTGACCGTGCATCTTGCCGGTCTCGACAGCTTCGTCATGCGGGACAGACCGTCGCCGGTGGACATCGAACTCGCCGGCGCGGGGCTCGCTTTCGCCCGCCGGGCGGTCCGCTCCGGCGATTACGACATGGTGATCCTCGACGAGATCAACGTCGCGGCCGACTTCAAGTTGATCCCGCTGGAGGATGTCGTTAAACTCATCAAAGGCAAGCCGGCCGGTCTCGATCTGATCCTCACCGGCCGCTACGCCGCGCCGGAGATCATGGCCCTGGCCGACACGGCGACGGAGATGCGCGAGATCCGCCACCACTACGGCGCCGGCGTCAAGGACCGCGCGGGGATCGAATACTGAAAGGGAGGGGACAATGGAACTGCGCAGCTTTACGATCTACGACATATTCAAACGAAACGCGCGCGTCTTCGGGGGTGCAACGGCCGTGCAGATGGAAGAAACGCGGATCTCCTTCGGGGAGCTGCACCGGCAGGTCCTGGCGGCGGCCGGCGGGCTGGCCGCCCGGGGGATCGACCGGGGGGACAGGATCGCCGTCCTGACGAAGAACCGCCCGGAATTCTTCACCGTCCTGGGCGCGAGCGCGGCCCTGGGGGCGATCGCGGTCCTTGTCAACTCCCGCCTCTCCGCCGCGGAGATCGAACACATCGTCGCCGACACGCGGCCGGAGCTGCTCTTTTTCGAGCCGGATTTCGAAAAAACGGCGGCCGGCCTCGCGGCCGCCTGTCCCTCGCTCAGGGAGATCGTCTGCTTCGGGGAGCCGGGGGAAGGCTTCAGCGCCTTCGCCCCGTTTCTGGAGCATCCCCCGGGACAGGCGGCGGCAATCGAAGACAGCGACGCCGCGGTCATCATCCCCACGGCGGCCATCTTGGGAAAGCCGCGCGGCGCGGTGCTCAGCCACCGCAGCCTCGTTGCCTGTTCGCTCCAGACCTTCGCGACCATCGGCCTGACGGGAAGCGAAACCTATCTGAACATCCTCCCCCTCTTCCACATCGCCGGCCTGATGGCGGCGCTGGCGACCTTCCACGCCGGGGGCAGGAACCTGATCATCGGGAAATTCGATCCGGGGGAGACCGGCCGGTTGATCGACCGGGAGAACGTCAACATCATCGGCAATTTCCCGCCCATCCTGAGCCAGTTGCTCGACGCCAAGGCCGCGGGGGCGTGCAGCCTCGCCTCCCTCAAGAACGTGGTCGGGGTGGAGCTGCCCGAGACGGTCAGGCGCTTCGAGGCGCTGGGGACCGGGCGGTTCTGGCTCGCCTACGGCCAGACCGAAACCATGGGCCTCACCTGCCTGTGCGCGAACTCGGAGAGGCCCGCCTCCGCCGGCAGGCCGGGTCCGCTGGTGGACCTCCGGATCGCCGACGAGCTGGACCGGGAGGTCCCAACCGGGACCCCGGGGGAAATCCTGATCCGGGGGCCGCTCGTCTTCGAAGGCTACTGGGGCGAAGAGGAGCTGACCAGGCACACCTTCCGGGAGGGCTGGCACCATACGGGGGACGTCGGCCGCCTCGACGGGAACGGCTTCCTGTGGTTTGTCGGGAGAAAGGCCGAAAAAGAGCTGATCAAGCCCGGCGGGGAGAACGTCTACCCGGCCGAGGTGGAGAAGGTCGTCCTCGAACACCCGGGCGTCGCGGAGGTCTCCGTGATCGGGGTGCCGGATCCGAAGTTCGGGGAGGGGATCAAGGCCGTCTGCGTCCTGAAGCCGGGGGTCGGCTTGACGGAGCAGGAATTGATAGCATTCGTAGCGGGGAGGATCGCCCGCTACAAGAAACCGGGCTACGTCCAGTTCGTCGCCTCCCTCCCCAAGAAGGAGGACGGCGCCGTGGACAGGGCAAAGGTCAAGGAACTGTATGGTGGGCACTAAGCACTATCATACTTCCGGCACGACGATTTCTTCAGGCGGTATCCAGACGGCCTTGCCATTCCGCCAGACAGCAATGGGATTCCCCCGTCGCTTATGCTCGGCCAGGGCCTCGGCAACTGCCTCTTTCAACGCCATTTCGGCTTTTACCTTCAAAGGAAGATCGCGGACATCTTCCCTGCTTTTGCGCGTCTGTTTTTTCATTACCTGGAACTCCTTTCAATCATTGAAAACACTTTTGGATCCCGGGGACCTTTGCCGACCTCCTGCACCAAACCGCGTTCTGCCAAACCCGCCAGTCGGGAACGGGTGGCGCGGGGCGTGCGCCCGATCGTCCGGGCAATCTCGGCTGTCGTATGGCCTTGACCATCCGCCAACAGCCCAAGAATCGCGGAAAAGAACTCGGAAGCAACTCGGAAGTCTATAGCTTCCGAGTCGAGATCCGGAAGCGGTTCCTCGTCAAACGTGCGGTTTGCGGCAAGGCGCCGCATTTCGTCGAGAGCATAACGATCGGTTTGACGGTTCATCGAGCCGACCCGGATAAAAATCCCCTGTTCAGGCCCAAGCGCTTTCAAGTGGTGCGGCGCGGGCGAGGCAAGATGCGCTTTGAACTCCAATGTCTTACCCTCATGACGGGCCAGCATCAGCTCTAACGTTGCCTTCATGCCAACTCCGTGAACTCGGAAGTTAACGACGGAACCGGGCTTCCGAGCTGAAACAATTATATCCGACCACGTTTGAACTTGCCACCCCCTTCGATTCCAATGAGTACATGACGGCCCTTTTCGGTTAGCCGGTATTTCTGCAAACGGCTGTTGGGTTTGTCGGGAATCGTCAGTTCAAGTAGATGTTCCTCCACGAGGCGTTGCAGGTCCTTTTTGAAATTTCCTGTCCGGCTGCGATAGCCTGCAACGAGCAGGAGCTCTTTCCCGGTTTTTTCGCCCAAAGAACATGCGGACATGATGTTCTTTAGCCATTGCGTCAGGTTGAATTGAGACTCGGCTTGGGCCTCTTGGGCCTCGACTTGGGCTTCATCTTGGGCCTTGGCTTGCGGGGCAACGCCGAACATGGCCTTGAGCAGATCCGAGGCCATGTCCACTTCCTTGCCCAGTTCCGGAATGAAGAGCTCGAATGCCTTCCATGCTCGTTCATTCTTATAGACAGGCGCCGGGATTCCAGAACTGAATGCCGTCGCGGAAGAATTTTATGACGGCCTTGCGGGAATGATCGCCATAGTCCTGGTGGATCAGCAGGTTGACAGCCGCCTCCCGGAATACGCGAAACCCCGGGGGATCGTCTCGGCGGCCAAGGGTAACCGGATCAATATCTTTAAAAGGTTTGGGCATGAAGAACTTGTACTTGGTGACCAGTTGATCCCAGGCCTGGATGATGTTCTCTTCGCATACGATCCGGTCAATCCAGCGAGTCTCGGGCATGGGCTCATCGGTGGCATAACCTAAAAACTGAAAATCCAGCGTCGGTCGCGGAATGAGCTGATGAACCGCCAAGGGAGACCCGAAGAGCATGATGGCGCCGCGGATCGGTATGAAGCGTTTTCCATCCCGGAGCAGATAGCCCCAGTGGTAGAGAAACTCCTGATCGGGTTGTTTAGGATCGAAGCCGGTATTGACCTGATGGAACCGGTCCCGATACCACCGCAGGCTGCTCGGATGAAATGCCTCTTTGAGCAGCACACGGTCAAACGGTTGGCTGTCCCAGCGGTCGGCGGTGGCGTCGCGTAACATGCGCTCGATGTCAGTCATCTGGGCTTTGTAGTCCCCGCTGCCCTTGCGCAGGAAGGTCCGCCGGATGTCGCCGTCCAGATAGACCGGTTTCCGGGTGCGTGGATTTTCAGCGATGTGAAAGGCAAGAACAGTTGCACCATCGATATCGTACCGTTTCTCCGTTACCTGAACGTCATGATTGACCTTGGCGTCGGCATGAAGCACAGACAGGAAATCGCCCTGCAACTTGTCCGGCTTCTCAACGCCGGTGGTTTTAAACTCTTCGCCATGCTAGGAGACGCCGAACACGAGCCAGCCGCCGTGGGTATTGGCGAAGGCGGATACGGTCTCAAACGCGGATTTGGGGACGGCGGTGCGAGCTTCCTTGAACTCGATATCGTTCCATTCACCAGCTTTCAGCAGTTTTTTGAGTTCTGCGATCTTCATTCCACCGTTCCTTGTCCATTCGTATTCATGCTTGGTAATTACTCCAGCACAATACGCACCTTGCCGGGATCCCTGCCCTTGGTGAGGTGGTCCAGATATTCCTCGAACCGTTTCCTCATCTCCGCCGGGGTGGCCGGTGAGCCGCCCAAGGCGTCGAGCATTGTCGCCGCGGGAGCCGTGGGCTGTTCCGCGCCCGGTTTGAAGTTGCAATGCGGGCAGACGGGCGATGCTTCCATTTCCCGCTCGGTGAGCGCGAAGCAACTCTTCAATCCCGCGAGCCGGTTCTGGAAGTTCAAGAGGTGCTGGCGCGGCATCAGGTCGATGGTGGAGAGATCAGCGAGTGGCTCCGCCATTAACGGTCTCCTCTTGAATCAGGCTCGTTATTGCCGGCTCCGCCAGACTTCACCCACTCATCCACCTCTTCCTTGCGGAACTTCCACAGGCGGCCCATTCGGTGCGACGGCATTCGTTTTTCAGAAATCCACTTGTAAACCGTATCCCGCTTGATGCCGAGATAGGCCGCAATCTCATCCACGGAGAGCCATCGATCTTCCATCACTGACTCCAGTCGCACAGGGTCTCGTCCCATTCCTGAACAGCCTCAGTTTTTCGGTTTAACGAATCGGACCCGTCCCGGACAGCCCCATCGGCTTTCATTCGGCCCGATCAGACCAAACTCGCATACATTATACTAAATTCGGCGTGCGCGTCAACCGGTTTTTCTGGGGGGTCTCCCGATTTGACCGAGCGGAGGCTATCGGGGCCAGCGAGAGCACACGATGGGCGTGAGCCTGCCCGAGATTGGGTCTTTACCCACATAGAACCAGACCGGAAGAACGGTTCCGTTGACCTGGACCGGGACCAGGACGCGGTGGTAAAGGCAGGGACCGCCGGGGTGTAACCCCTCCATCCGGTCGATGGTCGGGAGGCGGCTCTTGGGGGCGTCGAAGGCCAGAGGCTCCCCGTACACGCGGCCCCAGGCCGCCAGGTTCATGTGCGGGACGACGTAAGTGGGCGTGGATGTGGTGAAAACGACAAGGCCCCGAGGGGTTCATCCCACGGGGTCTTGTCGTTAAACAAGAACCGCCGAATTCGGCGGATTGAATTCTGGTATCCCCGGCGCGGTCTCGAACCACGGACCAGATGGTTAACAGCCATCTGCTCTGCCGGCTGAGCTACTGAGGAACATAAGCAAGGGGGAGTCAGACCTGACCCCATTGATTAGCGGCAGCTTATGCAGACGGCCAGGGTGTCCGCGGGGACGCCCGTTTTTTCGCTGATGTAGGCGAGCTGGTCCTCGGGAGCGAAGAAACGGCCGCAGACCTTGCAGGCCTGCATCTTGAAGGTCCGGCCCCAGATCGTCCGGGTGTCGCCGGTCGAGGTCATCTCGATGTGCCCCGTCGGGCAGATGTAGGCGCACGCGCCGCAGCCGATGCACGTCGCCGATTCCTCCTTGAACGGGGTGCAGACGTTCTTTCCCGGGCCCCGGTTGGAGAAGCCGATGGCGCTGACGCCCACGACCTTCTCGCAGGTCCGCACGCACATCCGGCAGAGGATGCACTTTATCTTGTCCTTGTCCGGCGTGAACCGCTCCTCGGCCTCGACGCCCAGCTCGGAGGCCAGCTCTCTGAGCGGCTCCGACTCCGGGCACCGCGCCATGAGGAGTTGCAGAACCAGGCGGCGGACGTTCATCACCCGCTCGCTTTTCGTATCGACCGTCATGCCCTCGGCCACCGGATAAAGGCAGGACGTCACGATGCGCGTCTTCTTTCCCTGTTTGGCCTCGACGACGCAGAGGCGGCACGACCCGGTCGGCTCGAGAGACTCGTGCGAACACAGGGTGGGGATCTCGATCCCGTTCTCGCGGGCGACGTCGAGGATGAACCGCCCGTCCTCCGCTTCGATCTTCCTGTTATCTATCGTCAGATTCACCATTTTCTCTACCCTTACCTCACGATGATGGAATCAAATTTACAGCTCTCCCGGCAGGCGCCGCACTTCGTGCACTTCGCCTGATCGATGGAGTGGGCCTTCTTGCGCTCGCCCGCCGCCGCGCCCGTGGGACAGACCTTGGCGCAGACCGTGCAGCCCGTGCATTTCTCCTGATCGACGCTGTAGGCGATCAGCTCCCGGCACACCCCCGCGGGGCAGCGCTTCTCCTTGATGTGGGCGACGTACTCGTCCCGGAAGTAGCGGATCGTGCTGAGCACGGGATTGGGGGCGCTGCCGCCCAGGGCGCACAGCGACCCGTCGACGATCCCCTTGGACATCTTCTCCAGGAGCTCCACGTCTTCTTCCCGTCCCTTGCCCTCCGTGATATCAATCAGGATGTCCCGCATGCGCCGGATGCCCTCGCGGCAGGGAACGCACTTGCCGCACGATTCGTTGACCAGGAAGTTGGTGAAGTACTTGGCCACGTTGACCATGCAGTTGCGGTCATCCATGACGATCATGCCGCCGGAGCCCATCATCGAGCCGATCTTCGTCAGCTCGTCGAAATCGACCGGCATGTCGAGGCACTGTTCGGGGATGCAGCCGCCCGAAGGCCCGCCCGTCTGGATCGCCTTGAATTTCCGGCCGTCGGGGATCCCGCCGCCGATCTCGAAGACGATCTCCCTGAGCGTCGTGCCCATCGGGACCTCGACCAGTCCCGTGTTGTTGATCTTGCCGACCAGGGAGAAGATCTTCGTCCCCTTGCTCCCGGCCGTGCCAATCCCGCGGTACCAGTCGGCGCCGCGCTCGATGATGAACGGGACGTTCGCCCAGGTCTCGACGTTGTTGAGGTTGGTGGGCTTGTCGTAGAGGCCCTTGTGCGTCGCGTGGATGTACTTCGCGCGGGGCTCGCCGGCCCGCCCCTCCAGCGATGCGAACAGCGCCGAGGACTCGCCGCAGACGAACGCGCCGCCGCCCCGGTTGATCTTCAAGTCGAAGGAAAAGCCGCTGCCCAGGATGTCGCCGCCCAAAAGGCCCGCTTCCCGGGCCTGGCGGATCGCGGTGTGGATGTTCTTCACCGCGAGGGGGTATTCGTTCCGGACATAGATGTAGCCCTCGCTGGAGCCGATGGCGTAAGCGCCGATGATCATCCCCTCGAGGACCAGGTGGGGGTTCCCCTCCAGGAGGCTCCGGTCCATGTAGGCGCCGGGGTCTCCCTCGTCGGCGTTGCAGATGACGTACTTGGGCTCGCCTTCGGCCTTGCGCGTCTCGTCCCATTTCCAGCCGGCGGGGAATCCGCCGCCGCCCCGGCCCCGGAGGTTCGCCCTGATCACCTCCCGGATGATATCATCGGGCTTCATCCCCGCGAGGGCCTTCCCCAGGGCGCCGTAGCCGCCGATGGCGAGATAATCCTCGATGCTCTCCGGATCGATCTTGCTGTTGAGGCCGAAGACCAGCCGGGTCTGTTTCTTGTAGAACGGCACGTCGTCCTCGCGGACGATCTTCTCGCCCGTCGCGGGATCGACATAGAGGAGCCGGTCGATGATCTCGCCCTTGAGGAGGGTCTTGTCGATGATCTCCGCGGCGTCGTCGAGCCCCACCCGCTGATAGAAGGTCTTCTCCGGGGAGATGACGATCATCGGCCCGCGCTCGCAAAACCCGTGGCAACCGGTGGTCCTAAAGTCGATCTTGCCGGCGAGGTCGCGTTTGGCCAGCTCCGCGCGGAAGCCGTCCACTAACTTCTTGGTCCCGTAGGCCAGGCAGCCCGTCCCGACGCACACGGTGATGCAGGGCCTGTTCGGGTCGCGGCCGGCCCTGAATTTCTCCTGGACGCTTTTCAACTCATCGAGGGATTTAATCTTGCTCATCATCAGTCGTAACCTTCTTCCCTAATTTCTTGAGGATCTTCGTGGATTTCGCGCTGTTCATGTGGCCGTGATAGTCGCCGTTCACCACCAGGATCGGCCCCAGGGCGCAGGCCCCCAGGCAGCCGACCGTCTCGAAGGAAAACTCGAGGTCGGCCGTCGTGTCGCCCTCCTCGATGCCCAGGATGTCCTCCATGTTGCGGGCGATCAGCTCGGCGCCCCGGACATGGCAGGCCGTCCCCAGGCACAGGCTGAGCTGGTAGCGCCCCTTGGGCTTGAGGCTGAAGGCCTTGTAAAACGTCGCCACCTCGTAAACGCGGCTGATCGGCACGCTCAGGTGGGCGCTGACCGCGCAAAGGGCGTCCTTGGGCAGGTAGTTGAACTCCTTCTGGACGTCCTGGAGAATGGGGACCAGGTAGCTCTTGTCCCCGCTGTATTGTTGAATGATCTCCCTAACCTTTTCTTCCATTCTTATCCCCCTCGCTGGTATTGTCTCCGGTCACTTTCCTCTGAGGGCTCTCAGTTCTTCCCGGGATTTTGAGTTTTTGATCTTGATCAACAAGGTCTCCCACTCGATGTCGACGCGTTCCTGGATGAGCCGGATCTGCTCCGGCGTGAGATGGCGGAAGCGCCCCTGGCCCTTGAGGTAATCCTGGACGGGGCGGCGCTTCTCGGGGACCTCCACGGTGAGGCGGTACTTGCCGTCCTCCACCTCGTACAGCGGGAAGATCCCCGTCTCGAGCGAGAGGCGTCCTAACTTGATGCAGGTCTCCGAAGGGGAACGCCAGCCGGTCGGGCAGGTGACTATGCAGTGGATGTAGGAGGGTCCCTTTATCCGCCGGGCCTTCTTGACCTTGTTCATGAAATCCAGCGGGTAGCTCGGGGAGGCCGTCGCCACGTAGGGCAGGTTGTGGGCGACCATGATCTCGGGGAGGTTCTTCTTCCAGACCTGGTTGCCGGGGATCTTCTTGCCGGCGGGGGCGGTCGTCGTCGAGGCCAGAAACGGGGTGCCGCTGGAGCGCTGGATGCCCGTGTTCATGTACGCCTCGTTGTCGAAGCAGACGTAGAGCATGTCGTGGAACCGCTCCATCGCCCCGGAGAGGGCCTGGAACCCGATGTCCATCGTCCCGCCGTCGCCGCCGATCGCGACGGACTTCACGCGCCGGTCGGCGATCTTCCCCTTGCGCCTGAGCGCCGCCAGGCCCGCCTCGACACCCGATCCGACCGATGCGGAGTTCGGAAACGCCACGTGGATCCAGGGGAGAGTCCAGGCCGTCGTGGGATAGAGACTGGAGATGACCTCCATGCAGCCGGTCGCGTTGGTGATGACCGTGTCCTTGCCGAGGGCCTTGCACATCAGGCGGATCGCCAGCGCCTCGCCGCATCCCTGGCAGGCGCGGTGGCCGGGGCTGAAGAACTCCTCCTTGCTGACCAGCTTCGGGGCGTACAGGTCGAAGTTCCCGATAATGCTAACAGGATTTTTCATTGCCGTATTCATTAGCCTCTCACTCCGTAAAATACATATGGTTCCGATAGTTTACCCTTGGCCGCCTGCCGGACCATCGCCATGAAGTCCTCCATGTGGACGTCGCGCCCGCCGAGACCGATGATGAAATTGACGATCTTGGGGCGTTTGGTCGTTTCGTAGAGAGCGGAGCGGATCTCCGAAAAGACGGGGCCGCCGGGGCCGCCAAAGGAGCAGGCCCGGTCGGTGACGGCCAGGACCCGGATCCCCTTCACGGCCTTTTTCAGCTCGTCGAAGGGGAAGGGCCGCCAGAGCTTGATCTTCAGAAGGCCGGCCTTGACGCCCTCCCGGCGCAGCTCGTCCACGGCGATCTCCGCCGTCTCGCCCATCGAACCCATCGTCACGAGGGCCACGTCGGCGTCCTCGGTGCGGTAGGACTGGACAGGCTCGTATTTCCGACCGAACTGCGCCTCCCACTCCTGCCAGACCTCCCGGACGACCTTGATGGAGTTGACGAGGGCCACATCCTTGGATTTCTGGGCCTCCGCGTAGATCTCCGGCATCCCGAGCGTCCCCATCGATACGGGACGGTCCGGGTGCAGCGTGGCGAAAGGGACGTATGCGGGGAGGAACCTGTCCACCTCCTCCTGGTCGGGCATGATGATCGGCTCCACCATGTGGGTAAGCTGGAAACCGTCCATGTTCACGTTGACGGGAAGCATCACCCGGCGGTCCTCGCCGATCCTGAAGGCCTGGATGGTCATGTCCACCACCTCCTGGCCGTTTTCCGCGAACAGGCTGATCCAGCCCGTGTCCCGCATCGGCATGATGTCGCTGTGGTCGTTCCAGATGTTGATCGGCCCGGACACGGCGCGGTTGGCGATGATCATCACGATCGGCAGCCGCATCGCCGAGGCGATCGGCAGGACCTCGCTCATGAACAGCAGGCCCTGCGAGCTGGTCGCCGTCACGGTGCGGGCGCCGGTGGCCGAGGAGCCGATCGCGGCGCTCATCGCCGAATGCTCGGATTCCACGGTCATGAAGGAGGCGTCGACGCGCCCGTCGTTGACTATGTCGGAAAGATGCTCGGCGACATGGGACTGAGGCGTGATGGGATAGACGGCCGCCACATCGAATCTGCAGAGCGCGGCCGCTTCCGCGGACGCGATTGCCACTTCCATTCCTACTCTCTTGCCCATCCCCTATCCCTCCTCGTTCACCATCTTGATGGCGCCCGGCCAGCACTCCTGGGCGCAGATGCCGCACCCCTTGCAGTAGTCCAGGTTCGCCTCATAAAATCCCTCCGCCGTCTCGGTTACGCACGCCTCGGGGCAGTATATGTAGCAGAGGCCGCACTTGATGCATTTCTCGTTTTCCCAGATCGGGCGCTTCGCCCGCCAGCTGCCGGTGTGGTATTCCGAAGCGCTTCCCGGCCGGAAAACCATGCAGCCGGGATTGATCTCCTGCCAGGTCTCTGGCCACTTTTTCTCCGTCATCGCGATACCTCAAGAATTATTTTGATCCTTCGTCAGCAACTGCCCCTTCCCTGTATCCCTCCCCCTCGACGGGGGTAAATAATCTTCCCTCCCCCTTGACGGGGGAGGGTCAGGGTGGGGGTGGTTAGTTGATTACCCTGACCTCTTCATAGGCCCGCTTCGCGGCCGTCAGGTTCTTGAAGGCGATCCTCCCGAACCTCTCCTTGACCGGATTTTCCAGGGATTCAAGCTTCACGGTACCCGTGAGTTTGACCAGCGCCCCCAGCATGGTGGTGTTGGTGATGGGCACGCCCAGTTCCTTCCAGGCGATCCCGGTGGCGTCGCAGGTCGCGATCTTGCCCTCGAAGCGGATGTTCTTCTTCAGGTCGGCCAGGGATTTTGTCGTGTTGATCAGCAGTATCCCCGCGGGCTTGAGCCCCTCGGCGACATCGACCAGGGCGACAAGACTTTCGTCGAGGACGACCACCAGGTCCGGATGGTAGATGCCGGAGCGGATCTTGATCTGCTTGTCATCCACGCGATTGAAGGCCGTCACCGGCGCCCCGCGCCTCTCCGGCCCGAAGCTCGGGAAGCCCTGCGCAAATTTTCCCTCTTCAATGGCGGCCAGGGCAAGCAGCTCCACCGAGGTGACCGCTCCCTGACCGCCTCTCCCATGCCATCTGATCTCTAACATTGGCTAAATCTCCCGAATTGATTAGCTTTTTTAAAAAACGGTGCATTAGTTACCTCATTTGAAAGGCACTGTCAACAGCTATTTGCCGGCAAATTGCGGAGGGACCGTTCACCGGTCTGGATTCACGCGGTTTTTTCGTACAAAACTCAGCCAAGCAATGGGTAATTAAACAGCAAAATTAGTGCCATAATGCGGAGATTCTCCAATCCGGCCGCTTTCATGGAATATTTTAAGGCGGGCCATAAGGAGAAGGCGGGGGGGAAAATAGTTCGCTTCACGCACGAAAAGGGGAGGTCTTCACAGGAATCGCCGCAAGCAGAGATTCACACAGTTGCGTGCGGGTCTGGCACGTATGTGCGTGAAGCGAACCCCTTCCCTATACACCCCGGCGGAATTCGAGGCACTTGGCGAGCGTCATCCGGTCCGTGTATTTGAGGTCTCCTCCGACAGGCACGCCGAGGGCGATACGCGTGACCGTTATTCCCCTTTCCTTGAGGAGTTTTGCAAGCAGAAGCGCCGTCGTCTCCCCGGCGACGCTCGGGTTGGTCGCCACTATCGCCTCCTTGACGGAGCCGTTGGCGGTCCGCTCCAGCAGCTCCCTGATCCGGAGCTGTTCGGGTCCTATGCCGTCCAGCGGCGAGAGCGCCCCGTGCAGGACGTGATAGACCCCGCAAAAGACCCCGCTCTCCTCCAGGGCGATGAGGGAATCGGGGTCCTCCACGATGCAGATCAGCCCCCTGTCGCGGCCCTTGTCGGCGCAGACATCGCAGAGCTCCCCCTCGGAGAGATTGAAGCAGACGCGGCAGAGGCGTATCTTTTTCTTCACGTCGAGGATGCTCTCGGCGAGCCGCCGCGCGTCCTCTTCGGTGGCCCGCAGGATGTGATTCGCCAGGCGGGCCGCCGTCTTTTCGCCGACACCGGGCAGGCGCGACAACTCCAGGATCAGGCGTTTGATGGGCAGGGCGTAGCCGGACATGGCGCCCCCGCTACATCAGGCCGGGGATCTGCATCCCCCCCGTGATCTTCGCCATCTCGGAAGCGGCCATCTCCTGGGCCTTGCGGACCCCTTCGTTGACGGCCGCTACTATCAGGTCCTGGAGCATCTCAACGTCGTCGGCATTGACGACCTCCTTTTCTATCTTCAGCGAGAGGACCTCGAACTTCCCGTTGACGACAACCGCGACCATCCCGCCGCCGGCGGCCGCCTCGACGGTCCTGGACGCCAGTCCCTCCTGGAGCTCCATCATCCTCTCTTGCATCTTTTTGGCCTGCTTCATGATGTTTCCGAAATTCTGCACGATCGCTCAACCTCCTTGATAATTATCCCGCAGCTTGACTTCCCGCACCTCGGCCCCGGGAAAGACGTCCAGGACCTTCCGGACGAGCGGGTGGGAGAGGGCCTCCCGGCGGATCTCCTGTATCCTGTTCCTGGCCGCCCGGCCGTTGCCGTTGTTTATCGGCCCATTCTCCTCCGGCGGGAGGATATCGATCTCCACGGACGTCTCCCGCCCGAAGAATTGCCGGCCGTGTTCGGCCAGCTCCTCCTTCCGCCCGGCTACGTCATCGAGGAAGATATACCCCTTCGGGAAACCGATCCGGATTATCCCCTCCCCGCAGGCGAGGCTCTTTCCCGATTCGACCTTGGCGCAGAGCGCCGCGTCGTGACGCTTCAAAAAGGCCTTGTACCCCTCCCAGCCGCCGTTCGGGATTTCCGCCCCATTTCCGCCATAAGGGGCGCGCTCCTCCGCGAAGGCCGGGGCGCCCCCACCCGCATTCCTGCCGGCCACCGGCACGGAATTCTCTTTTCGTTCGGTCGCGGGGACCGGGCCGTTCATCCGGCCCGGCCGGGTTTCGGTCCAGGACGCCGGGGCGCCTCGGCTTCCTGGTTGTGCAGCCGCGCCGCCTCCCCGGTCAAAGCGGCCGCCCTCGCCAGCCCGGCCGGCGGCCCCTTCGCCCGCACCTGCCGCGCCGCTCCTCAGACGCCTTTCCAGACCTTCCATCCTGGCGAGGAGAGTCTCGATGGGGATCAGCGGCTCCAGCCAGGCCAGCCGGCAGAGGACGGCCTCCAGGTTCAGGCGCGGGTTCGCGCTCCGGCGGACGTTTTCATCCTCGTCCATCAGGATCTCGAGGTACCGCTGGAGGGTCTCCTGCGACACACCCTTCGCCTGCTCCTGGAGCCTGGCCAGCTCCTCCGCGGGGAGATCGGCGAGCAATTCCTTCTCTTGCCCCCCCTCCCCGCCCCCGGGGATCGCGGTCAAAAGCAGGTCCCGGAAGTGGCCCAGAAGCGTCTGGTAGAAGTACTTCATGTCGAGGCCGGCATAATAGGCCTCATCGACGATCTTCAGGCACCGGCCCGCGTCCCGGGCCAGGACCGCCTCCGACAGCATAAATAGAAAGCGCCGGTCGGTCCGCCCGAGGATCTCCTCTACCGCCCCGTCCTCGATCTCGAAGCCCGCGTAGGAGATCACCTGGTCGAAGATGCTCTGGGAGTCGCGCAGGCTCCCCTCCCCCGCCTCGGCGATCCAGGAGAGCGCCGCGTCGCTGATCCTTATCCCCTCGGCCGCGGCGATCTTCCTGAGGTTGTCGGCGATCCGGCGCAGCGAAATCCTCCGGAAGTCGAAGCTCTGGCAGCGGGAGAGAATCGTCGCCGGCACCTTCTGGGCCTCGGTCGTCGCGAAGACGAAGATCACGTGGGCGGGCGGCTCTTCGAGGGTCTTCAAGAGCGCGTTGAAGGCCTCGCGGGTCAGCATGTGGACCTCGTCGATGATGTAGATCTTGTAGCGGCAGGAGGCCGGGGCGAACTTCACGTTTTCGCGGAGCTCGCGGATCTCGTCGATCCCCCGGTTGGAGGCCCCGTCGATCTCCCGGACGTCCAAAGCTCTCCCGTCGGTGATCTCCCGGCAGTGGACGCACTCGTTGCAGGGGGCCTGCGCCGGGCCGGTCTCGCAGTTGAGCGCCTTCGCCAGAATCCGGGCGATCGAGGTCTTGCCCACCCCGCGCGGCCCGCTGAAGAGGAAGGCGTGGGCGATGCGGCCCTGGCCGATCGCGTTTTTCAACGTCCGGACCACATGCTCCTGCCCCAGGACCTGTTCAAAGACCTGGGGTCTCCATTTTCGGGCGAGTACGAGGTATTCCACGGATTCTCCGGCGGTTTTAAGAAAGTCCGGGTTTTTAGCCGCGCCAAATTAAAGGCCTGCCCGACTTTTTCGCCGCGTCCTTCACTCCCGGCGGCAAAGGAGGGGAAAAGGGATAGCCGGGTTGCCTGCAGCACACGCCGGTGACTGCTACCGCTGCTTCCTTCCGGATCTGACGGGGTTCACAGGCCGCCGTCGCGCGGGGCCCGGCTATCTTTCTATTTTCTGGCGGAGAGAGGGGGATTCGAACCCCCGATACACCTTTGGGGGCGTACACACGATTTCCAGTCGTGCTCCTTCAGCCGCTCGGACATCTCTCCGTAGCCCCTTCAAAAAAATTTGGGTATTATAGTGACCCGAGAAAAGATCTGTCAAGGAATTAAAAGTTATCAGTATAGGTTCTCCCCACGTGCGATGAAGCGGCGGAAACCTTCGCGGTCGCCGGCGGCCTGGGCGATGCGGGCCAGCCCTTTCTTTAGCTCCTCCGCGCCGGTGGCGATGGAGAGCCTCAGATAGTGGTAAGGCTCGGCGCCGATCCGGCCGAACGATTTCCGATCCAGCGTCGCCACCCCGTGGACGAACAGCAGAAACATCTGCAAGAGCGTCGACGGGCTGGTCCGGTCCCTGATCTCCGCGGGGAGGGCAGCGAAGGCGTCGAAGATCCCCAGGTCCCGGCAGACGCCCTCCACGTTGGGGAAGACGTAGAACGTCGCCTTCGGCTTCAGGCAGCGGATGCCGGGGATGGCGTTGAGACCGTCCACGACCAGGTCGCGCCGCATCCGGAAGGCGTCCGTCATCTTTTTGATCTCCGCCGGCCCCTCCGGGGATTCCAGCCCCAGCCGCACCCCCTCCTGGTTGTAGGCGGCGGTGCAGGAAAAATAATTGATGTTGAGATTCCTGAAGACATCCGCCTCCTCGCGCGTGGGGAACAGCGCCCAGCCGATCCGCCCGCCCGTCCAGGCGAAGCTCTTGGAGGCGCCGCTGACGATGATCGTGCTGCCCTCCATGCCCGGGCAGGAGGCGATGCTGTGATGGGCATGGCCGTCGAAGATGATGTTCTCGTAGATCTCGTCGGAGAAGATCCGGACCTCCGGACGGCAGCGGGCGCGGATCGCCTGCGCGATCTCCTGCAACTGTCCGGGCGAGGCGACGCCGCCCGTGGGATTGGAGGGGAAGTTGAGGAAGATCAGCTTGGTCCTCTCGGACAGGACGGGCGCCAGCTCCGCGCCGGAAAGCGAAAAGGCGTTCTCCTCCTTCAGGTGGAGGGGGACCGGCGTCGCCCCTACGTAGGGGACGAACGACTCGTAGATGGGGAAGCCGGGGCTGGGATAGACGACCTCGTCCCCCGGCCCGCAGTAGGTCTGCTGGCAGAGGCCGATGGGGGGCTTCCCCCCCGGAAAGACGACGACGCGCTCCGCCTCCGCCCGGATACCCCGCGTTTCGGAGAGCTGCTTGGCTATGGCCGCGCGGAGGGAGGGGATCCCCTGCGGGTCGCAGTAGTGCGTGTTGTCCAGGTCGAGCTGGCGCTTGACCTCCTCCTTGATGAAGGCGGGAACCGGAAAGTCCGGCTCGCCGATGTTGCACTTGACGATCTCCCGCCCCTCGGCCTCCAGAGCGCGGATGTAAGGCCCCATCTTGAAGGCATTCTCGCTGTCGATCAGCCCCGCCCTTTCCGCGTACAATCCCATATTTTACCCCCCCGTAATTTTCGTATGGCGGCCTCTATAGCACGGTTCGCAAAGAGTTTCACGGGGGAAAAATAGGGGGACGGAGCCCCTATTAAAATGATTGCATTCCCGGGGGCGCGCCGTTACAATAACTGATGTCGCGCGGCATTTATGTGTTTTGAGACCTTCGTTGAATAGCTTGAAAATCATGCTCCCTCCGCTCGCTGTACATTTTTCGTTCCGAAAAATTTACAATGCGTGCTTCCGGGACATAATTTTCATAGGTTTGCTTTGCTCAGTCACTCACACTCAAAGGAGGGGACCGGGATGGGTGATCTGCACAAGCTCTTCAATCCGACTACGATCGCCGTCATCGGCGCCACGGACAAGGAGGGGTCGTTCGGCCGGGCGGTCCTGGAAAACGCCCTGGCCTCGGGCGGACGGACGGTCTATCCCGTCAATCCCGGCCGGGAGGCGGTCCTCGGAAAACCCTGCTGGCCCGACATCGCCGCCGTCCCCGGACCGGTGGACATGGCCGTCGTCGCGACCCCCGCCGCCGCCGTCCCGGCGCTCGTCGATGCCTGCGGCCGCGCGGGGGTGGATGGGATCGTCGTCATCTCCGCCGGCTTTAGGGAGACCGGGGAGGAGGGGAGGCGCCTGGAGGAGGAGATCCTCCGGATCAACAGGGCCTACGGGATGCGGATCATCGGCCCCAACTGCCTGGGATTCATGCGGCCCGCCGTCAATCTCGGCGCCACCTTTCTCAGGGAGCTCCCGGAGCGGGGCAACATCGCCTTCATCTCCGACATGGGGAGCTTCGGCCGGACCCTTCTGGACTGGGGGATCAGCGCCCACATCGGCTTCAGCACGGTCGTCTCCCTGGGGTCCGCCCTGGACGTGGATTTCGGGGATGTTATCAATTTTCTCTTCGAAGACCCGCACACCAAGAGCATCATCCTGTACATGGAGGAGGTCGTCGGCGACGTGAAGCGCTTCGCCAGCGCCGTCCGCTGCTTCGCCCGCAACAAGCCGGTCATCGTGCTCAAGCCCCCGGGACTCAAGGTCGGCGACTGCGCGGGGCTCACCCACACGGGGATGATGGCCGGCCCCGAAGAGGTTTACGACGCGGTCTTCCGCCGCCTGGGCGTCGTCCGGGTCCGCGAGGCGCAGGACCTCTTCAATGCCGCAAGCGTCCTTTATTCCCGCAATCGGCCCAAGGGACCGAGGCTCGCCATCGCCGCCAACGCCAACGGCATCGGGGTGATCGCCGCCAAGCAACTGCTGCGCGCCGGCGGGACGCTCGCGACCCTCTCCGGCGAGACCATCCAGGCCCTGGATGCCGTCCTGCCTCCCTACTGGAACAGGGGGAATCCCATCGACCTGCACCGCAACGCGGACACGGCCCGGTACGCGGAGGCCGCGGCCGTCTGCCTGAGAGACCCCGGGGTGGACGGGCTTCTGGCCGTCTACACACCCCAGGATTTCGCCCCTTCCGAGGAGCTGGCGGAGGCACTCGCCGCGGCGGCGGCCGGGACGGAAAAGCCGCTCCTGACCGCCTGGATGGGGGGGCGGGAGGTCCAGAAGGGGCGCGAGCTCCTGGTCCGCAAGGGGATCCCCGCCTACGAAACGGCGGAGGCCGCGGTCCGCGCCTACCTCTACATGATCCAGTACGAGCGGAACCTCCAGCTCCTCCACGAGACGCCGGAGGAACTCCCCATCGACGAGGCCCCGCCCAAGAACCACCTCAAGGCCATGATCCGGCGCGCCCGCCGGGAGGCCGGCTCCGTCCTCCCGGAGGAGGAAGCGCGGAAGTTCCTCAAGAACTACGGCATCCCCGTCCTCCCCTCCCGGACGGCCCTGAGCATCGAGGACGCCCTGGACGCGGCCCGGGAGATCGGGTATCCGGTCGTCCTGAAGGTCGCCTCCCCCGACATCATCTTCCGCCAGGACGTGGGCGGGGTCGTCACGGCGATCGACTCCGACGAGACGCTCAAGGCCGCCTACCGCCGAATCCTCGACGGGGTCCGCAAGTTCGCCCCGCAGGCGCAGGTGCAGGGGGTCACGGTCCAGAAGATGGTCGAGAAGATCGACTACGAGCTGATCCTGGGGGCGAAGAAGAACGGCCACTTCGGCGCGGTCATCCTCTTCGGCATGGGAGGGCTGGGCGTGCAGCTCTTCCGGGACTTCTCCGTCGGCCTGCCGCCGCTCAACCAGACCCTCGCCCGGCGGCTCATGGAGGAGACCGGCGTCTACCGCATGCTCCAGGGATACCGCGGGAAGCCCGCCGCGGACCTGCGCGAGTTAGAGAAGATCCTGGTCGCCTTTTCGCGGATGATCGTCGATTTCCCCGAGATCAGGGAAATGGACATGAATCCCGTCGCCGTCCGGCAGGGAAAGGCCGTCGTCATGGACTGCCGGATCATCCTCGACCCGCGGGGCTTCGAGGCGCAGGCCGCGGCCTATCCCCACCTGGTCATTACGCCCTATCCGACGCGCTACGTGGCGCCCTGGCGCCTGAAAGACGGGACCGAGGTCGTCCTGCGGCCGATCCGGCCCGAGGACGAACCGCTGGAGCACGAGATGCTCACCACCGTCTCCGAGGCGACCATCCGCTCGCGGTACTACCAGAGCATCAAGCAGATCAGCCACGCCATGCACGTGCGGTCCTGCCACATCGACTACGACCGGGAAATGGCCATCGTCGCCGAGATCAGGACGGGACAGAAGAAGCGCCTCATCGGCATCGGGAGTCTCAGCATCGACGGCGACGGCGGGACGGGGGAATTCGCCGTCATCGTGCACGACGAATTCCAGGGACGGGGGCTGGCCGCCAAGCTCCTGGACGTCCTCATCGGGATCGCCACGGAGCGGGGCCTCCGGGAGTTCTTCGGATTCGTGGAGCCGGCCAACAGCCGGATGACCGCCCTGTGCGACAAGCTGGGCATGACCCGCCGCCGCGCCGCCGACGACCTCATCCGCGTCAGCCTGCCCCTAAAATAGGGGGACGGAGCCCCTATTTCCTCATTTCGGGAAATAGGGGCTCCGTCCCTAATTAAATTTGGCGGAGAGAGGGGGATTCGAACCCCCGTGAGAGCTTTTGGCCCCCAAATCGATTTCGAGTCGATCCCGTTACGACCGCTTCGGTATCTCTCCAAAAAATAGTGACAGCTACCTATTTTTTATCCGGCTGGGACGCTACCAGTTTATAATGGAAAATAGGTAGCGCTTGCTGGGCGGCGGTCTCCTGACCGCGCCCCGCAGCCCCGCATTCACGGCTGCTTTCCTTCGGATGCTAACCTCTTTTCGCGAAAAAATCCACTCAAAATTGCGGCGCACTCCGCCCGGAGCACCCCCTCCGCGACCTCGACTGAATGGTTGAGCCGCCCGTCGGCGAAGAGCCGGTAAAGGGAGACCGCCGCGCCGCCCTTGGGATCGGCGGCGCCGAAGACCAGCCGCGCGATCCGCGCGTGGATGATCGCGCCCGCGCACATCGGGCAGGGCTCGAGGGTCGCGTAGAGCGTCGTCCCCGGAAGGCGATAACTGCCCGCCGCCGCGGCCGCTCGGCGGAGCGCGAGGATCTCCGCGTGGGCCGAAGGATCGCTCAGAACAATCGGGCTGTTGTGGGCCTTCGCAAGGAGCTCCTCCCCCCGGACGAGCACCGCCCCGACCGGCACCTCGCCCGCCGCCCCGGCCAGGGCGGCCTCCTCCAGGGCCAGCCGCATCCATTTTTCATCCGCAGTTGTAAACATAATGCACAGGAACGCCGTTTATTTGACTTTTTCCGCAATTTCCGCCATCATTCCCGGGAAAGAGAGGCGCTAAACGCTCCCTGCCTTTAATCCTCCCCCTCGACGGGGCAGGGTTAAGGCAGGAGTGCAAAAAAATAGGGAGCTGTCCCCCCTTTTGGGGTTAATCCCATGATTGGAAAAAAGTTCCTCATCCTCTTTTTGCTTGCATCGCTCGCGGGGCACGCGCTCCTGCTGGCTATGACCGCCCGCATCGACATGTCGGGCGGGGCGCGCGTGGAGAAGGTTATGACCGTCGAGCTCAAGGCGCCCCAGGAACCGTCCGCGGAAGAGAAATCCGCCCGGCGCCGGGACGCGCCGACCCCGCGGTTGCAGGCCGCGGCGGGACTGCGCGAGGATTCGGCCGCTCTGTACGGCCCCAAGGGTCCCTACGACGCCTATCTTGTCGAAATCCGCCGTAAGATCGAAGATATCTGGAGCTACCCGCCGGAGGCCGTCTCCCGGAAGGCAGAGGGAAATGCCGTAATCCGCTTCACGATCACCGCCGGCGGCAAGCTCGCGGACTGCCGCCTCCTGGAGACATCGGGAAGCCCCCTCCTCGACAAGGGCGCGCTGACCGTCGTCCGGGCCGCCGCCCCCTACACCCCTTTGCCGGACTCCTTCAACCTCTCCCGCCTCCACATCACCGCGACTTTCAGCTATCGCCTGAATTAGGAAGAAGCGCCCCCAAACGGGGCGCGGTTCGGAAAATAGGGAGCTGTCCCCCCTTTTCCCCCCTTTTCTCCGCCCCTTACACGCCACTCCCCGCCGCCTTCAACCTCTCCCGCCTCCACATCACGGCAACATTCAGCTACCGCCTGAATTAGAGTTCGGAGATGATACCGGCGATGCTGCGGTTCACGTCCAGCAGCCGGTCCCGGAGTTCCGTCTGCTCGACCCAGGCCTTCCCCTCCATCTGACCCCGCCTCTCCCGAAGCTGGGCGAAGCGAGTCTCCATGTCGGCAATGATGAACTCCCAGTCGATCCGCGGCGCGGCCTTCTCCGGGTATTCCACCCGCGCCGGCTCGCGGCCTCCCTCCAGTGTGATCTCCTCGAGATAGTCCGGGATGGCGACCGGCAGGCCGAAGCGGGCCTCGATCAGAGAGGCGAGCTCCTGCTGGGCGCCGTATTCGCCGTGCACCAGAAAGACCTGCAGGCCCTTCGTCCGGAAGTGGCCGAGCCAGTCTAAAAGCTGGCTCTGTCCCGCGTGGGCGGAGAAGCCGTTGATCGTGAAGACCTTCGCCTTGACAGCGACATCCTCGTTGAAGATGCGGACCTTCTGCGCCCCTTCCACTATCTTCCGGCCGGTCGTCCCCTGCGCCTGGAAGCCGACGAAGACAACACTCGCCCCCTCGCGCCAGAGATTGTGGCGGAGGTGGTGTTTGATCCGGCCGGCATCGGCCATGCCGCTGGCGGAGATGACCACCGCCGGGCCCTGGACGCCGTTGATCTCCATCGACTCCTGCGTCGAGGGGGTGTAGCGTAGCTGGGGGAGCGTCAGGGGGTCCTCGCCGTTTTCGATCAACAACTTCGTCTCCCGGTCGAAATAATCCCCGCACTCCCGGAAGATCTCCGTCGCCTGGATGGCCAGCGGGCTGTCCACGAACACCGGCATGTCCGCCGGCAGGCGGCCGTCCTTGGCGAGCAAATGGAGGGAGTAGATCATCTCCTGCGTCCGCTCCACGGCGAAGGCGGGGATGATCACCTTTTCGCCCCGGGCGTAGCTGTAGGCGATTGCCTCGGCGAGTTCGGCAAGGCTCTCGTTTTCTTCCCGGTGGTTCCGGTTTCCGTACGTCGATTCGAGGAAGAGGAAATCGGCCTCGCCGATCCGCGCGGGGTCCGCCACGATCAGTTGCGCCGGGCGGCCGAGGTCCCCGGAAAAGACGACGCGGCTGGCCGCCCCGTTCTCCGCGACATCCAGTTCCACCATCGCCGCGCCGAGGATGTGGCCCGCGTCCCGAAACACGACCCCCAGGCCCGGAAACGGCGTGAAGAGCGCGCCGTAGTCCACCGCTTCAAAGAGCGGGAAGGAGGCCAGCGCGTCCTTCTGGGTGTACAGAGGGGTGATGTCCGCATCCCCGTGGCGGCGCCGCTTGCGGCTCCTCCACTGCGCCTCCGTCTCCTGGATATGCGCGCTGTCCATGAGCATTATTTGCAGGAGGTCCTTCGTCGGCGGGGTCATATAGACCTTGCCCCGGAACCCCTTCCGGACGAGCCTGGGCAGCAGCCCGGAATGGTCCATGTGGGCGTGCGTCATCAGCATGAACTCGATCCCCGCGGGGTCGTAGATCTCCACGTCCCAGTTGCGCTTCTCGATCTCGGCGTTGCCCTGATGTAGGCCGCAGTCGATCGCAAACCGATGCCCGCCCGCCTCCAGGATGTAACAGGAGCCGGTGACGGTTCTGGCCGCCCCCATGAATCTGACTTTCATAGCCGCCTCATGATTCGTTTTGCTTTTTGAGTCCATATCCCAACGGCGGTGAAATTGCAACGTCCCTATGATTCCCTTGGTTCCCATGTTCCACTTGACAGGCCCGCCCCTTCCGGGTAGATTCGGGGCCGTCCGGGAGAGGCCGCTGTTTGTCCCGCTGTGTAACGGCCCGCCCCCTTTCCTGTTCCCTCATGTCCGGAGGACCAGATGCATCCCGATTTCCTGAATTCAGTGCGAAAGATCTCCACGGCCGGCTGGAAAGAGATCGCCGTCGAATACGGCCGGGAGTCCCTCGCCGTCCGCGTCCCCCCCCAGTGCGATATCCTCTCGATGAAGGAAATCCAGGTCCTCCCCGATCCCGGGGCCGCCTATGAAAAGGCCCTCGCCGTGCCCATCGGCTGCCCGCCGCTGGCGGAGATCATCCGCAGAAAGGGGAAACCCGCCGCGGAGCTCACCGCGGCCGTCACGGTCTCGGATATCACGCGGCCCGTCCCCTACCGGGGGGAAAGCGGCCTTCTCAAGCCGCTGTTGAAGGTCCTGGCGGAGGCGGGGATCCCCCGGCGCAACATCAGGATCGTCATCGGCAACGGCATGCACCGACCGAGCACCGCCGAGGAGCGGCGCGAGATGTTCGGCGAGGAGATCCTCCTCAACTACCCCGTTATCGACCACGACTGCGAGGACCTCCCCTCGCTTACCTTCATCGGCAGGTCCGCAAGCGGCGGCGACGTCTTCGTCAACAGCGCCTTCTATGGGACCGATCTGCGGATCGCCACGGGCCTCGTCGAGAGCCACTTCATGGCGGGACTATCCGGCGGCCGGAAGGCGATCTGCCCGGGCCTGGTGGACAAGCGCACGATAGAGAAATTCCACAGCCCCGCCTTTCTGGAGTCGCCGCTGGCGACCAACCTCGTCCTGGCGGGCAACCCCTGCCACGAGGAGTCCCTCGCGATCGCCCGGACGGTCGGCGTGGATTTCATCGTGAATGCGACCCTCGACAAGGACATGCGCCTGACCGGCATCTTCGCGGGGGAGTTGGAGGCGGCCCACGCCGCGGCGGGCGAGCTTGTCCGGGACTATGTCTCCGTGGAGGCCGCCCGGGAATATGATATCATTCTTACCCACGGCGGCTATGTCGGCCGGAACCACTACCAGGCGGCAAAGGCGGCCTGCAACGCCCTGCCCGTCGCCAGGCGGGGAGGCGTCCTGATCGTCGCCGCCGACAACCGCGACGAGGAGCCGATCGGCGGGCCGGAGTACCGGACCCTCCTGCATCTCCTGAAGATCCAGGGCGAGGGGCACTACCTCAGTATGCTCGAGGCGCCCGGCTGGCGCTTCACCAAGGACCAGTGGGAGCCGGAGATGTGGGGGAAGGTCCTCCGGAAGGTCGGCGAGGAGGGGCTCATCTACTGCACGCACACCATCCCCCGGGCGGACTATTGCCTGCTCCCGGGCCGCTGCGGCCTCGACTTCCTGGAGGGGGAGACGCCGCCCTTCCCCGCGGCGGCGGGGGAGATGGTTCAAAATGCGCTCCGCTTCGCCGTGGCCCGCTTCCGGGCGCGCGGCGACGAGCCTTCGGTCGCCTTTATCCGGGAGGGCCCTTACACGATCCCCCGGCTCGCCGGCGCGCAGGGAGAAACCCCGTGAAGACGGTCATCGAGGCCGAGGACATCCGCAAGACCTTCGGCAACCTCGTAGCGGTGGACGGGGTTTCCTTCGCGGTCCGAGCCGGGGAGTGCTTCGGGATCCTCGGCCCCAACGGGGCGGGGAAGACCACGACGATTCGGATGATCTACGGCTTCTCGCCCCTCACGGCGGGGCGGCTCGCCGTCTTCGGCCTCGACGTCACGCGGAAGGGACGGGAGATCAAGGCGCGGCTCGGCGTCTGCCAACAGGAGAACAACCTCGATCCGGACCTCACGGTCCTGCAGAACCTCGAGGTATTCGCCCGCTACTTCAACATCCCCGCCGCCGAGGCGACGCGGCGCTCCCGCGAATTGCTCAAATTCATGTCCCTTGACCACCGCGCGGACTCCCGCGCCGTCGAACTCTCCGGCGGGATGGTCCGGCGGCTGGTCATCGCCCGCGCGCTCCTCAACCGGCCGGAGCTGCTGATCCTCGACGAGCCGACGACGGGCCTCGACCCCCAGTCCCGCCACCAGGTGTGGGAGCGCCTGGAGGAGCTGCGGGCAAAGGGGCTTACGGTCCTGCTGACGACCCACTACATGGAAGAGGCCTCCCGCCTCTGCGACCGGCTGCTGATCATGGACAGCGGGCGGATCCTCGTCGAGGGCGAACCGGCCGAACTGATCAGCCGCCACGTGGGCCGCCACGTGATCGAGGCGGCGTCCCCGGCGGAGGGCTTGTCGGCGTTCCTCAAGGAGCGGGGTATTCGTCATGAGAACATAGGTCGCCGCCTGTTTATCTACGTGGAGGACGGCGGCGACCTCTATAACGAGATCAGCGGCCGTTTCTGCCGGGAGGGGTTGAGCATGCGGATGGCGACGCTCGAGGACGTCTTTTTGCGCCTGACGGGGAGGGAGCTGAGGGAATGAGATTCTATCCGCCGATCTCGCGCCGCTTCTTGCGGGTCTGGCAGCGCAATCTTACCGTCTATCGCCAGAGCTGGCAGATCAGCTTCATCCCGCCGCTCTTGGAGCCGCTCTTCTACCTGCTGGCCTTCGGCGTCGGCCTGAGCGTCCTGGTGGGGAGCATCCGCTTCCGGGGAGAGGAGATCTCCTACGTCCGCTTCATCGCGCCGGCGCTGATCGCCGTCACGATGATGAACAACGCCTTCTTCGAGAATACCTACTCCTCGTTCGTCCGGATGTACTACCAGAAGACCTTCGACGCGATGATGGCAACGCCGCTCACGGTGGAGGAGATCATTGCGGGGGAGATCGTCTGGGGGGCGACCAAGGCCGTGATCGCGACGGCGATCATGATGGCCGTGATCGGCGTCTTCGGCCTGATCAGCTACCCGGAGGGGCTGCTCCTGCTGCCGCTCGCCTTTCTGGGCGGGCTTGCCTTCGGCTCGGCCGGGATGTTCTGCACGGCGGTCGTCCCGCACATCGAACAGTTCAACCTGCCGGTCTTTCTGTTCATCACGCCGATGTTCCTGTTCGGCGGGACCTTCTTCCCCGTCGAGAACCTCCCCGCCTGGGCGCAAAAGACGGCGGACCTCCTGCCGCTCACCCACCTGGTGGCGCTCTCCCGGTCCTTCGCCGCCGGCCGGATCGACGCAGCGGCCCTCGCGGGGATCGGCTACCTCGCGCTCTTTACGGCCGCCGCCTTTCCGCTGGCGCTCGCGAAGATGCGCCGCCGCCTGATCAAATAGGGCCTACCGCGCGGACTCGACGTACTCGACGATCTTCTCGCCGAGCGTCCGGACGACCTGCTCGAAGCGCTCCTCGTCCCGTTCCAGCAGGGTCATCCGGAAGCCGGGGATGTCGGTGAAGAAGGAGGTGAGCGGGATTACGCAGATGCCGGTGGCGCCCAGCAGATAATATACGAACCGCTTGTCGGGTTCGATGTGCTCCGCGACCAGTTTTTCGATATAGTCCCGCACCCCCTCCTGCGCGATCGGCAGGAATTGGCGGTTGTTGAGGATCGCGTCGTTGAAGACAATCGTCATGTAGAAGGCGCCGCAGGTGCGGTTCACCATTACGTAGGGGAGGTCCTTGAGGATCCGGTAGGCGATGTTGGAGAGCTTTTCGTAGTGCCGGACGCGCTCATCAAGGCTGGGCTGGTATTCCGGGTGGCCCATGATCCGGGGGATCGCCATCTGCGGCAGCGTCGTGGAGCAGACCTCGGACATCTTCTGGGTCAGGATGGCGTCGATGTAGCGGGCGAAGGTCTCGTCCCGGCCGGCGTTGTAGATCTCCATCCAGCCGCAGCGGGCGCCGGGCCACGGGAATTCCTTGGAGATCCCCTTCATGCAGATTCCCGGCACGTCGCCGATGATGTCGGACAACGGGACGGTCTGTTTCCCGTTGAAGACGATCTGGGCGTAGGTCTCGTCGAAGACGAGGAAGAGGTCGTACTCCCGGGCGATCTGCACGATCCGGCGCAGAGTCTCCTCGGGATAGACGTAGCCGGTGGGGTTGTCGGGATTGATCACGAGGATGCCCACGATCGCCCGGTGGCTCTTGACCTTCCGCTCCAGCTCGTTGATGTCCGGCGACCAGTCGCAGTAGGGATTCATCCGGTAGGTGTTCGGGGGAAACGAGGCGTGCAGGACCTCCGCCAGCAGGTGCGTGGAGTAGGTCGGCTCCGGCATGATGATCCGCGCGTCCACCCGGATGGCGCTGTAGGCCCGCGCGATGGCGTCGCCCAGCCCGTTGAAGAAAATGATATCATCCGGCGTTATTTGCGCCCCGCCCCGCCGGTTCACCCTTTCCGCCAGGAATTCGCGGGTCGCGTCCATCCCTTTCGTCGGGGAATAGGCGAAGGCGCAGTCCTCCTCCAGGAGCTCGGCGAGGACCTCCTTCATCCAGCCGGGGATCATCTCCCCCTTCTGGACGGGATCGCCGATGTTCTCCCAGACGACCTCGACGCCCGCCTGTTTGAGGCGGTTCGCGACGCTCACGATGTTCCTGATCTCGTAAACAAGCCCGCTGCCGCTCTTGGCGATGTCAAATCTCATTGCTCAATCCCCGTATGATTTCCAAAGTGAAATTTAATTAGTGGTACACCCGGCGTCGCCTGTCCATCATTTTTTGCGAAAAAGAAACCGGCCGAACGTGAAGACATTCGGCCGGTCCCTTATCATCCCCGTTGTTTGTTTCCCTACTTCTTGGCTGGCGGGGCTGCCGGTGCCGGGGCCGGGGCTGCAGGCGCCGGGGCCGCCGGGGCTGGGGCCGCCGGGGCTGGCGCTTCTACCTTAGGCGCCGCCGGTTTCGGCTCTTCGGCCTTCTTGCACCCTACCACCGCGAAAGACAATGCTGCGAAAAAGAAGACCGAAAAAATGACTGCAAGAACTTTTCTCATCTGCGCACCTCCTTTCTTTAATGGCAATAAGAAAAGAAACCTGTTACGGAGCGGACAATAAATCAAGATTTTCCCCTTGTCAATATATATCCTTCATTATATTAGAACCCTCCGGCATTCGCCTCCCGCTTTCCCTCCCCCTTGAGGGAGTAAGGTGAAATAAGGAGAGGGGAGAGCCAGAGCCTGCCCCATACCCGATACGGGGGTGAGGGTGAAAGGCATTTTCGGGTTAAACCCTATGATCCGCGTGGAAAATCTGTTCTACCGCTACGAACCGCAGGCGCCCGACGTCCTCAAGGGGATCAGCCTCACGATCGAAGCGGGCCTCCATACGGCCCTGATCGGTCCGAACGGCTGCGGCAAGACGACGCTCATCAGGCATCTCAACGCCCTGCTGCTCCCGGCGGCGGGCGAGGTGCGGGTGGACGGGATGAAGACCGCCGATTCCGCCTGCCTCCGGGAGATCAGGCGGCTGGTGGGGATGGTTTTTCAAAACCCGGACAGCCAGATCGTCGGGATGACGGTGGAGGAGGACGTCGCCTTCGGGCCGGGGAATCTCGGCCTGCCCTCCGCGGAGATCCGGCGCCGGGTCTACGACTGCCTCAGGGCAGTGGGGATGACCGGCCTTGAAAAGCGCCACACGCACACCCTCTCCGGGGGGGGAAAAGCGCCTCCTCTCCCTGGCCGGCGTGCTGGCCATGAATCCCCGCTATATCGCCCTGGACGAGCCGACCGCCTATCTCGACCCGGCGGCCAAGCAGCGGGTGATGGAGATCATCCGGAGGCTGCCCGGCGAAGGGATCGCCCTCATCCACATCGCGCACGACATGCGGGACGTCGCCGGGGCGGACCGGGTCCTGGTGATGGAGCAGGGCAGGCTCCTGCGGGCGGGGACGCCGGCGGAGCTTTTCGGAAACGCGGCGCTGCTGGCGTCGGTCGGCCTCGACGTTTCCCCGCCGGGGGTTAAATTTCAATGATTAAACTGGGTCAATATCTGCCGGGAGACACGCTCTTTCACCGCCTCGATCCACGGGTGAAGATCGCCTCCGTCGTGGTGTTGAGCTTTCTCATCCTGGGAGCGACGGCGCCGGAGATCGCCCTGCTCAGCGCCTTTCTGGCCGCCGTCGTTTTGGGCGCCCGGCTTTCGCTCGCCCAGGTGGCGGCGGCGCTCAGGCCGATCGCGTTTTTCATGGCGCTGCTGTTTTTCGTGCACCTGCTGTTCACGGAGGGGAAGCCCCTGCTCTCCCTCGCCCCCCTGCCGCTGGCGATCACCGGGGAGGGACTCGCGCAGGGGGCCTACGTCGCCTGGCAATTTGCCGGCCTCGTGCTGGGCGGCGCGCTCCTGACGATGACGACCCTCCCCTCCGAGCTGGTCGCGGGGATCGAACGGCTGCTCCGCCCGCTCGCGAAGGCGGGCGTGCCCGCGCAGGAGATCGCCCTGATGGTCGCAATGGCGCTGCGCTTCATGCCGATAATCCTCGAGGAGTACGAGCGGATCAGGATGGCGCAGACGGCGCGGGGGGCGGATTTCCGCGCCGGCGGCCTCTCGCTGCGGGTCCGGGCCGCCGCGACGCTCGCCGTGCCGCTCCTGTTGGCTTCCTTCCGCCGCGCCGACGAGCTGGCCCTGGCGATGGAGGCGCGGGGCTACCGGCGCGGCCCGCGGACCCAGCTTCGCGAACTGAAGCTTACGGGCCGGGATATTGCCGCCTTCGCCGCAATGGCGGCCTTCTCGCTGGCGGTCCTGGGAACGAGGGTTATTTTATGAAGAAGGCCTGGGAACTCGTCGAAAAAAAGGTGCAACTGGAAAAGGCGAAAAAGGCGGTCCGCGCCGCCGCCCTTGTCGCCCTCGATACGGAGTACGACTCCTTCCGCTACTTCCACGAGAAGCTCTGCCTCATCCAGGTCCAGACCGGCGCGAAGACCTGGCTGCTCGATCCGCTGGCCGGCCTCGACATTTCCTTTCTCGGCGAGGTCCTGGCCGACCCCGGAGTCCTGAAGATCCTCCACGCCGGCGACAACGACATCCGCATCCTGAAGCGCGACTACGGCTTTGCCTTCAACAACATCTTCGACACCCACCGGGCCGCCCTTTTGCTGGGTTTCCGCCTGCTGTCGCTCGCGACGCTCCTGGAGCAGTACCTGGGGATATCCCTGGAGAAGAAGCAGCAGCGGTCGCGCTGGGACCTCCGCCCCCTGAGCGGGGACCAGCTCGATTATGCCTCCCTGGATACGGTCCATCTGGCGGATCTCTACCGGAAACTCGCCGCCGACCTGAGGGAGAAGGGGCTCGAAAAAGAGGCGGCGCGGGCCTTCGCGGAGATATGCGCCGCCGCCTGGCAGCCCAAGAAACTTGATAGCATGGCCCACCGGAGGATCAGGGGATACCAGACGCTGACCACCGGGCAGAAGGACCGCCTCCGCCGGCTCTTCCGCTGGCGCTTCGAAAAGTCGCGGGAAATAAACCGGGCGCCCTTCATGGTCCTGCCGGACCAGCATCTCCTCGGTCTGGCGATGCTCGAGGACGCCGTCCCCGGAGCGCTGACCGCCCCCGGGCTTCTGTCGCCCGAGAAAGCGGCCCGTTTCGGCGCGGAGCTCATCGGCATCCTCCGGAAGACCTGAATTCTTGTCGGCCCCTCGCTGGGCGCAGGTCTCCTTGCTGGGCGCAGGTCTCCCGACCGCGCCCCGCGCCCGGGACACGATTTTCAAATTGCCCGCAGGTCGCTTTCTTTCGTTTCACTTGACAGAACCGCCCGGCATCCATATATTCGTACCGTCCGTCTTTCGACCGAAAGGGGAGAAAGATCCGGAAAGGAGTGGTTGTGGAACAGTTCAAACAGGCGGTCGTCAGGCATTTCGAGAAGGTGCTCATCGGCCTCATTCTCCTGGCGGCCTTCACCGGCACCTACCTGATCGAAGAGAAGTCGATCATCCTCAATTTTTACTACCTCCCCGTCCTGGTGGCGAGCTACCTGCTGGGCAGGCGGACGGGCCTGCTGACCGCCATCCTCTCGGTCCTGGTCGTGCTGCTGTTCGCCGCCGTTTTCCCCGAGCGCTTTTTCGAGCACAGGCAGATAGTGTCCGGCGTCGCCCTGCTCTCATCGTGGTCCGGGTTCCTGATCCTGGCGAGCATCCTGGTGGGGACCCTCTACGAGCTCAGCGAACGGCGGATGCTGGACCTTAAAAAGGCCTACATCGGCATCCTGGAGATCCTCTCCAAATACCTCGAATCGACCGATCAGTACACCAAGGGCCATTCTCTCCGGGTGTCCGATCTCGCCCAGGAAACGGCCCGGGCGATGGGGATGTCCCCCGTGGAAGTGGAGAACATCCGCGCCGCCGGCCTTCTCCACGACATCGGGAAGATCGAGATCAGCGTAGACGTCCTGCGCAAGGCGGCGGAACTCAACACCGAGGAGCGTGCCCTGATGGATACGCACGTCTCCAAAGGCGGCGACATCCTCTCCTCGGTCGGCGGCGTCCTGAAGGACGTCGTGCCCATCGTCCTGGCCCACCACCGGCATTTCATCACCGGCGTCGGGACGGAGCCGGGGGAGCGCAGCCGGATCCCCCTGGGCGCGCGAATCCTGGCGGTGGCGGACTCCTTCGACGCCATGGTGACCGACCGCCCGTACCGCAAGGCCATGCCCCCCTGGAAGGCGGTGGAGGAGCTTGCCGCCAAGACCGGGACCCAGTTCGATCCCCGGGTCGTCGAGACGTTTAAAACGGTCGTCGCCGCGCGGATGGAGAGACTGTGATTTGCTACAAGGGAGGAAAGTAAAATTATGAAAGAGACCTTTTCCATACCCGCGATTTCATGCGGCCACTGCGTCATGAGCATCAAACGGGAGCTGAGCGGCCTCGCCGGCGTGAAGTCAGTGGATGGAAATCCCGCCGTCAAGACCGTCACCGTCGAATGGGACGCCCCGGCAACGCGGGAGAAAATCACGGAGACCCTGAAGGAGATCAATTACCCCGCGGCCTAGTCCCCCCCTTTCACCCCCACCCTGACCCTCCCCCGTCAAGGGGGAGGGGAGATTACATATACCTTCAATGGGAAGCGATATTGAAGAAATCGGGAGCTTTCCCCCCTTTTGGGGGGACAAACATCCCTCCTTCCCCGTTGGGGGGGAGGATCGGGTGGGAGCGAGAAAAAATCGGGAGCTGTCCCGAGTTTTTTAGTTTTTTGTGGAAGCAATCTAATGAAGGAGAATGTTAGCATGCCTGAGCAAACGGCGACGCTGCCGATCATAGGGATGACCTGCGCCAACTGCGCCGCCAATATCGAGCGGGGCCTGAAAAGGCTCCCGGGCGTCGCGGAGGCCTCCGTCAATTTCGCGGCGGAGGAGGCGGCGGTCCGCTTCGATCCCGAAAAGCTCCGGCTCAGGGACATCGTCGATCACATCCATGCCCTGGGTTACTCGGTCGCGACGGCGAAGGTCGAACTGCCGATCACGGGGATGACCTGCGCCAACTGCGCCATGAACGTCGAAAGGGCACTTGCCCGCAACGCGCCGGGCGTTCTCGGCGCCTCGGTCAACTTCGCCTCCGAACGGGCGGCCGTGGAATTCGTGGAGACCATCTCCAGTCTCGATGATATCATTTCCGCCGTGGAAAAGGCCGGCTACGGCGCCATCCCGCCGGAGGAAGGCGCAGGCGAGGACGCCGAACAGGCCGCGCGCAACGCCGAGATCAGGGATCAGACCCGGAAATTCGCCGTCGGCGTGCTCTTTGCCCTGCCGCTCTTCGCCCTGAGCATGCTTCGGGACTTCGCCCTCGTCGGCCTGTGGTCCCAGTCCCCCTGGGTCAACTGGCTTTTCCTCGCGCTGGCCACCCCCGTTCAGTTTTACACCGGCCTGGATTATTACATCGGCGGGTACAAGAGCCTCAGAAACCGCAGCGCGAACATGGACGTCCTGGTCGCCCTGGGGTCCTCGGCGGCGTACTTCTATTCGCTGGCCGTCCTGCTCTTCCCGGCCGCGGGCCATCACGTCTATTTCGAAACCGCGGCCGTCATCATCACGCTGATCAAACTGGGAAAACTCCTCGAGGCCAGGACCAAGGGCAAGACCGGCGGGGCCATCCGCAAGCTGATCGGCCTCCAGCCGAAGACCGCCACGGTTATCGAAGACGGGATCGAACGGGAGGTCCCCCTGACCGGGGTCAAGGTCGGCGACATCATGATCGTGCGTCCGGGCGAGCGGATCCCCGTGGACGGGATCGTCCTGGCGGGGCTCTCGGCGGTCGATGAATCCATGCTCAGCGGGGAGCCCATGCCGGTGGACAAGCGCCCGGGCGATGCCGTCGTCGGCGGGACGATCAACGGGGAAGGGCTGCTCCGGTTCAGGGCCGCCCGCGTCGGCAGGGAAACCGCCCTCGCCCAGATCATCAGGCTGGTCCGGGAGGCCCAGGGGAGCAAGGCGCCGATCCAGGCGCTCGCCGACAAGGTGTCGGCGGTCTTCGTGCCGGCGGTCATCGCCATCGCCCTCGTCACGCTGGCCGTCTGGTGGGGAGTCACGGGGGAATTCGCCCCGGCCATGATCAGGATGGTGGCGGTGCTCGTCATCGCCTGCCCCTGCGCCCTGGGGCTCGCGACGCCCACGGCAATCATGGCCGGCACCGGGAAGGGGGCGGAGAGGGGCATCCTGTTCAAGAAGAGCGAGGCGCTGGAAAACGCCGCCGGTCTCGACACGATCGTCCTTGACAAGACCGGGACCATCACCATGGGGAAGCCCTCCGTGACAGGCATCGCCGTTATGAGCGACGCCTTTAAAAATGAAGATGAGTTTCTGAGGCTTGCCGCCTCCGCGGAAAAAGGGTCGGAACACCCGCTGGGAAAGGCGATCGTAAACGAGGCGACGAAAAGGGGCCTCGACCTTTGGGAACCCCATGATTTCAAGGCTACGGGCGGCTTCGGCGTCGAGGCGCGGATCGACGGCCGCACAGTCCGGGTCGGGAAGCCCAACTGGTTTGCCGGCTCCGGCCTCGACCTCGCCGGGGCGCGGGAAAAGATAGAGCTCCTCCAGGCGGCCGGCAGGACGGTCATGGTGGTAGCCGGAGACGGCGAGCTCGCGGGGCTGATCTCGGTCGCCGACACCCTCAAGCCGGAATCGGGGGAGGCGATCGCCGAGCTCCACAGGCAGGCGATGAAGGTGGTCATGATCACGGGCGACAACATCCAGACCGCGCGGGCGATCGCTGCGGAGGTCAACATCGACGAGGTGTTCGCCGAGGTCAGGCCGGAGGAAAAATCGGCGAAGATCAAGGGGCTGCAGGAGGCGGGCCGGAAGGTGGGGATGGTCGGCGACGGGATCAACGACGCCCCGGCCTTGGCCCAGGCGGATATCGGCCTGGCCATCGGGACCGGTACGGACGTCGCCATCGAAACGGGCGACGTGATCCTCTCCGGGGGCAGCCTCAAAGGGGTGTCCAGGACCGTCCGGATCAGCAGGGCCACCATGCGCACGATCAGGCAGAACCTGTTTCTGGCCTTCTTCTACAACGTCGCGCTCATCCCGGTGGCGGCGGGCGTCCTGGCGCCGTTCGATTTCTTCCCGGCGTTCCTCCGGCAGCTCCACCCGATCCTGGCGGCACTCGCGATGGCCACGAGCAGCATCTCCGTGGTGACCAACAGCCTCCGCCTGTACAACGCGAGAATAAACTGAGGGCGAAATCTAATTTCCCGTGTTAAATCTTTTCCGCCGGCTCATCCCCTTTTAGCAGCGCGGTCCTCAATCGTTCGATCTCTTCCACCGCCTCTTCCGCCATCCTGATGGCCTCTTCGGCATCGGCCGCATCCGCGGAGTCGAAATCGCCGTAATCCGCATCCGCCCTTCTGGAAAAAAGCAATTTGAAGGTCTTGACGGTTTCCACGGGGAGGAGCTCCGTTTTTACGAATTTCAGGCTCAGCATGGTCACCGCGCCTTCATGAGTCTCCGGATTGGAACCGTGCAGAATGAGGATGCTTCTGACGGCAGCCAGCAAGGCGTAATAACTCCGGTTGATTGAGGTCTTGACTCGCCCCTCCCGGAAATTTCCCCTCGCGTCCTCCAGAAATTCGCGCGCCTTGGCCATCCTGACCCGGCTGAGGGTTTTCTTGTCCGACCATGAAAGCGTCATAACGGCACCCCTTCCTTGATGATGTTCTCATAGAACGGCGTATGGAAGCGCTTTTCCAGCTCAAATTCGCGGATATCCTTGACGACCGGCGCGAAGGAGAGCCCCTTTTTCATCTCCTCCTCGACGATGATGCCGATCACCTCCTTTTCGAGCGCCGGCGTCCTGCCGTCCACAATCACCAGGAGGTCGAAATCGGACCATTCCTCGTGACTGCCCCGCACCCGGGAGCCGAAGGCATGGACGGAGACGATCTTCCCCCGCAAGCGCCCGCGGAGGGCCTGAATCACATCCTTCAATGCTTCCCGTTCATGGATGAACATGCTTTCCGCCGCCAGCCGCTTTACGTGTCGATGGGATCGGTGATTATGATTGAATGTATCATCATAAGCGCGGAATATCAAGAGAATAGCCGCTCGCGAATTGTCTTGACAGCAGAGGCCGTTCCTCATACAGTTTTTATTAATATGGTTGAGGGCTTCGCAATAAGTCAAAATAGCCCTCTTTGCTCCCCGCAAGGGAGGGGATAAGGATTTTTTGTGGTGCCGTCAAAAATAGATCTGTCCCCTTTTTAATGTCCTTTTTATGTCCCCTTTTTAGGAGACCGAACCATGACGAAAGCGCCCCCGCCTGAAGGCTACCTTTTTTCCAGGGCCTACACCGGCTATGTCTTCCTCCTGCTGTGGCTCCTGTACTTTTTTGATTACATCGACCGGATGGTGGTCGTCTCCCTCTTCCCCTTCCTGAAGGCCGAATGGGGCCTGACCGACGCCCAGTGCGGGGCGATGGTCTCGGCTGTTTACTGGGCGATCGTCATCTTCTCCTTCCCGGTCTCCATTGTCATCGACCGCTGGAGCCGGAAAAAGAGCATCGGCATCATGGCCGTGTTGTGGAGCCTGGCCACCGCCGCCTGCGCCTTCACCAGGAATTTCGGCCAGCTCTTCGCGGCCCGGGCCGCCATCGGCCTGGGAGAGGCCGGCTACGCGCCCGGCGGGACGGCGATGATCTCCGCCCTCTATCCGGAGAAGAGGCGGGCCTTCATGGTGGGGATCTGGAACGCCTCCATCCCCCTGGGCATGGCGGCCGGCATCGTCCTGGGCGGTTTGATAGCATCGCACTGGGGATGGCGCCACGCCTTCGGGATCGTCGCCCTCCCCGGTTTGATCATCGCGGTGCTGTTCTTCTTCGTCAGGGACTACAAGACGGTCGGCCTGGGAAAAGGGGGAAAAGGGGGGACAGCTCCCGATTATTCGGAGAGGCAGGGGAACGGCGGGCAAGCGGGCCCCGCCGAAGGGAAAATGACCAAGATGGACATCGTCCGCGCCTTCGCCGGGACCCCGTCCCTGCTTTTGACCTACCTCGGCTTCGCCGGGATGATGTTCACCTCCATCTCGATGTCCACCTTCCTGCCCACCTACTTCCAACGCATCCAGGGGGTTCCCCTCCAGAAGGCCACCCTGCTCGCCAGCGGGATCATGCTGATGAGCATCTTCGGCTCCCCGCTGGGCGGCTGGATCGCCGACGCCTGGATGAAAAAGAGGATTCAGGCGCGGCTGCTGGTCCCGGCGATCTCCGCTCTTCTGGCCGCGCTTTTGTTTCTGGCGGGATTTCACCTCTTTTCCGGGGGGATCATCCAATACGCGATCTTCCTCTCGGCGGGGGTGGCGTCGATCGCCTGGGCCTCGTCGGCCATCGCCGTCACCCAGGACGTCGTCCATCCGGGGCTGCGGGCCGTCTCGTACGCCCTGTGCGTGGTGGTCCAGAACCTGCTGGGCAGCTCCCTCGGCCCCATCGTCACCGGCGTCCTCTCCGACCGCTACGGGATACTCACGGCCCTGAAGATCGCCAGCGCCATGGCGATCCTCTCCTGCCTCCTGTTCGCCCTCGGCGCGCGGTATTACAGGCGGGACATGGAGAAGGTCGAGAAGGTCGCCCTGGTCCCGGAGGATTGACGCTGATGAGGTCACAAAATAGGTGAAATGAGGGGACAGCTCCCGATTATTTGACCTCCCCCCTGACGGGGGGTAAACAGTCTTCCTTCCCCTTCGAGGGGGGAGGGCAAGGGTGGGGGTGAGAGGAAAAACGATGAGCCCCATGAAAGCTGCCGTCTACCGCCGCGCACAGGGATTGGTGATCGAGGAGGTTACCGTTCCCGAACCGGGGGATGACTTCGTTCTTATCAAGGTGGTCAAC
>Ga0172369_10000444_pt1 | contig 62068 bp, 46 predicted proteins | sample LakKiv25m_FD_114539 | JGI IMG/M metagenome (GOLD analysis project Ga0172369, IMG submission 114539) | Freshwater microbial communities from Kabuno Bay, South-Kivu, Congo - kab_022012_11.25m | ecosystem: Environmental > Aquatic > Freshwater > Lake | place: Democratic Republic of the Congo...
ACCAACAAAAAGTTGAGGGAAATACACGAAAGGTTTCATAAATAATATGCTACAACAAAGCTTTACGCCGTGCATATTAGCTTGAAGCGCATCGAAATATGTGGTAAAAAATCCTCTTAGTTAAAATATTAACCATGTCTTTTCCAGACGTCAAAATTCATCTTATAGATGGTGATCCGCATCCGCCTGAGGGATATACCAATATGGCACTTCAACTTATTGATACATATTCAAAGGCTATGGACGGAGTAAGAGTATCTATTTCAAATACGCTTCCAGCGATTATGGATGATGTTAAAGATGATGGAAGTATAGATCTTGTTGGAGTAAGTATAAGAGACACTGCCATAGCTCCTGATGCATATAATCTTATACAAAGAATAAGGCAAAATGGTTTACAAGTTTTGGCAGGGGGAATTCATCCATCCAAAAATCCTGACGAGTGCACTAGATTTAGTGATAGTGTTTGTGTCGGATTTTTAGATCAAGAAACATTGGGAGATATTGTTAGGGATTTAAGACAAGGATCTTTATCGAAATATTATTATCCAAAACCAAATCAGGTCCCAGTAGTAGATGGATCAATGGATAGAATGGTTAAAGTTACGTCAGTTCTTACAGGGGTAGGATGTAATTTTAGTTGTTCGTTTTGCACTGTCGGATTCCCAGGCATAGACGGTAGACTTGATAAAAGTACAAGAGATTTTGACCAAGAAGTAGGAAAAGTTGAAACTGATAGAATTGTTTTTGTTGATTCGAATTTTGGCGATTATATGAGAAAAGATCGTAAGGAGAAAATTGATACACTTAAAAGATCTGGGAAAAAATGGGTTGCCGACATCTCAATAAATTACCTACGTGATCCTAAATTTATTGAAGAAATTGCAGAAGCTGGTTGTAGAGAAGTATACATTGGATTTGAATCTATTGATAAAAATTCATTGAAGTCGATACACAAGGGGCAAAATTCTGTTGCTCATTATGAACAAATAATTAGAAATTTGCATCAACATGGAATTGTTATACGTGGGGCATTTGTCATTGGTTTCGATAGGGATTCGCCAGAAACAGTCAAAAGAACAACAGATTTTGTTGTAGATAATGGGGTGGACTTTCCGACCATGAAATTATTAACACCATACCCAGGCACGGCGCTATATAATTCTTTAAGACAATCGGGCAGGCTTTTATTTGAAGACAGTGATCGTCCTAATGTTTTCAGAAGATTTGATCGCAGGCATAGTTTGTTTACACATCCAAATTTCACACAGGTAGACATGGAATGTGCGCCGGATTATTTCAATAAACGTATATATGGAAGGGATGTTATTGATGCGAAATTGGCTGCTGCAAGGGGGTATCTAGGAATGCCAGACTGGGAATATTATAGGGAAATGTTGGAACACTATAGGGCATTTGACCTTGCAAGTCGCCACTCAAGCATTGGTGTAGGAACTAGCAAGGAAAATGCTGAACATTTTTCTAGACTTTAATGGCCACAAGAACGTTAGATATTCATTATGGAAAAATCAAATTTAGCAATAGTAACAGGAATAAATGGTGCGGTAGGAATGGGATATGCGAAAGCCATGATAGAGAGAGGTGACTCTCGTGTTGTTGGCATAGGTAGAAGAGAAGCGCATATAGATTCGAAAGATTTTGAAAACATATCACAAGTAGATTTATTGGATGAAGAAAATACCAGGAATGCTGTCGAGGGAATAAGACATGGCGCTCACAAAAGAGTAGTGCTTATTCATCCCATTGGTAAATTCAAATGGGAAGAGGAACCACCGAAAGGCGATGAAATTGATCAAGAAGTATTTGCCTCAAATGTAACTACTTTTACAAACGTATTAGATCCAGTTTTGGCAATGGTTAGAAGAATGCAAAATGCATCTTTGGGATTAGTAATGTTCGGCTCAGTAGCAGACAAATGGAATCTACCATTCATACAGTCATACACAAGATCAAATAATGCACTACGTAAAGTCCTAGAGGATACAATAAGAGGAAACCCAGATCTTCGTATAACAGCAACAAGCTTAGATCTTGGAACAATTGACGTAGGTAGTGAAAGAAACTTAAGACCATATGCTGACAGAAAATTTTGGTTAACCGTAGAGGACTTGGTTGCAAAATCTATGCCTTTCATTTTACCTGACAATGAAGACGTAGAACAAGACTCGGGAGTTTTGAGGAGAGTGGAAATTTTTAAGCCAAAACCAGGTTTCGATCCAAGTCGTTACTATCCAAACCACGGATTAGTACAAAGAGTTTTGCATGAAGAAATGGGCATAAACAAAGAGTGATCTTAAAAAATCTTTTATCTCTTTGCCAATTCTGATACAATCAAACCATGATTTTCCTAGACCGTATCACAAAAAAATTCGGCAATAAAAAAGTTTTGGACTCTGTGTCATTCAAAGTGGACGGAGGCGAATTTGTCTGTATTACGGGACATTCCGGAGCTGGAAAAACAACACTTATACATACAATTATTGGAGCTGAAAAGGTAAATGCCGGAAATATTTTCATGGATGATTTCGAGGTAAATAAACTTCACGGAGAGCGTCTACAAGCCTACAGAAGAAAAATCGGAATTGTTTTTCAGGACTACAAATTACTTCCACAAAAAACAGTTTTCGAAAATGTTGCATTTGCACTTGAGGTTTCAGGATATCCACAAGATTTTGTACAAAAAAGAGTTACAGAAGTTTTGAAACTTACAGGACTTGAAGATTTGAGAAATAATTTTCCTCGTGAAATTTCAGGAGGAGAAAAACAAAGAGTGGCGATTGCTCGAGCGCTTGTACATGCGCCGCAGTTGCTTATTGCAGACGAACCGACAGGAAATTTGGATCCGGAAAATGCGCTCGCACTTGCAGAACTTTTGCTAAAAATAAATAAATCAGGTACAACGGTTTTGCTTTCAACTCACAATAAAGACGTTGTAGCTCACGTCAAAAAAAGAGTGATTACTCTTAAAGAAGGAAAAATTATCAGAGACAAATAACTAATTTTTTTATGGCAACTTATAAAGAATCTGGAGTCGATATCGACTTGGGAGACAAATGTTCAGCTATCGCATATGCAGCCGCAAAAGCGACTTTTCCTGGAAGGAAAGGCATGATCGGTGAACCTGTTATCGAAGAAGGCGGATTTACAGGTGCGATGGATATGGGCGATTATCTGCTTGTACAAAACGACGATGGAATCGGAACAAAAATGGAAGTTGCTGAATTGATGGGGAAATACGACACAATTGGATACGATTTAGTGGCTATGGTAGCGGATGATGCGTCTTGCGTAGGAGCTGAAACAATCTCTGTCTCAAACACAATTGATGCCAACAAAGTTGATGAGAAAAAAATCACAGCGATGATGGAAGGGCTAAAGAAAGCCGCAACTGAACATAAGATAATAGTTCCGGGAGGAGAAATTGCAGAACTTGGAGATGTTTTAAATGGATACATTTGGAATGCAACAGCAGTTGGAGTTGTAGAAAAAAACAGAATAATCACAGGCAAAAATATCAAACCTGGAGACAAGGTTATAGGGCTTGGATGTAACGGTTTCAGAGCAAATGGACTTTCACTTGTGAGGTATGTTTTGAGACAAAAATTTGGAGAGAATTGGGCACACGAAAAATACGACGAAACACGAACATGGGGAGAAGTTGTGCTAATTCCATCAGTGATTTATACAAGTTTGATAATGGATTTACACGGAAGATTTAAAGAAAAACCAAAGGCTGAAATAAAAGGAATTGCTCACATCACGGGTGGAGGAATAGCAGGAAATTTTGGCAGAGTACTCAAGAAAACAGGACTTGGTGCAAATCTAGATAATTTGCCAACACCACACGAACAAATGCTAAAATTGATCGAAATTGGAGGTATTCCAAAAGAAGATGCATACCGGACATGGAACATGGGAGTTGGAATGATTCTTGTTTCAAACGACGTAGAAGTTATCACTGAGGCTTGCGCAAGACATAACGTCAGGATGCAAGTTATTGGAGAAATAGTTGAAGGCGGAAAGATCACGATCAAAGGTTTATAAAAAATTTAGAAAGATTTTAAGAAAATTTAATATCAATAGTTTAAGGTTAGATCATATCTAACCTTTTTTTATGCAAATACTAAACACCACAGACAAAGCTTATCCCGCTATGCTAAAGGAAATTCACGCACCTCCTCAAAAACTTTTTTACAAAGGTGATTTGAGTATTTTAGACAGAACTTGCATCGCGGTAGTCGGTACAAGAAGATGCACAAAGTATGGAGAAATGATGACAGAAAAGATAATCGAAGAGTTATCTCACTACGAAGTGACAATCGTTTCAGGGCTTGCAAAAGGCATCGATACGATTGCACACAAAGCGGCGATAAAAAATAATTTGAAAACTGTTGCTGTTTTACCAAGTGGACTTATCGATATTTATCCACCGGAAAATAAAAATTTAGCGCAGGAAATTTCAGAAAAAGGACTTCTGATTTCGGAATATGAAGAAAATTCAAGGCCGTCAAAATACACATTTCCTCAAAGAAATAGGATCATTTCAGGGCTTTCTGTAGCGACTTTAGTGGTAGAAGCTCCGGAAAGCTCAGGTGCACTAATCACAGCACGTCTCGCACTCGAACAAAACAGAGAAATATTTGTTGTGCCTCAAGATGTTGATAGATTCCAAGGAATCGGAGCACTAAAACTTTTGCAAAAATGCGGTGCATATCCTGTTTCATCCGGACAAGAAATAATCGAACAACTAAGTCTTCAACCAAAATTAAAACTAGAAATGAAAAATCCGGAACAGCAAAAATTGCCGGAAACAAAGCCAAAAATCGCCTACAATATTTCACCGGAAGAAAAAGAAATTTTACTCTCAATGACAATAAATCGCGAAACATCACTAGAAAAAATAAAAGATAAATCAAAACTAGAAACACAAAAAATCTTGATGATACTATCTTTACTTGAGATAAATAATTTTATAGTGAATAATGGTGGAAAATACATACGTAAGTGCTAAAATTCAATTATGGAGAAAATAAGAACACCCAACAAAAGCAAAGAAGGAAGAATCTTTTCATGGCTTGCATTAATGCTCGGACTCTCAGTAAGCCTTATACTTCCGATATTTCCAAACTTCGTAAAATCAGTTTTACATACTGATGAATCCGTAAGTATTTTCTTCTCAGTGATGGCGTTGATGACATTGGCAGGAGGACTTTTTAGCACGGTGGTTTTCAAAAAACTACAAAGAACTTTAGTGATGAAAGCTAGTTTTATAAGTCTAGCAGTGATTTACTTCATGTTGATTTTCGTTGTCAGGATCACAGAACTTTCAGTTTTAACTACAATAAAATCTTGGTTTGAGCTTTTAGCAGTAATCACGATTTCACTTTTTGTAAGAGACTTTTCAAACAGCAAAGATTTCGGAGAAGAAGAAGGAAGATATTTCAAATTTCAAAATATTGGATACCTGATCGGTCCACTTGTCGGAGGATTTTTGGCTAGCCAATTTGGTTACGAGATAGTCTTTATTTTGTCTGCTGGAATAGTGTTAGGAGGTTTTGTATATTTTTATAATCATCACGTTATCAAAGAATCAATGGCGATTATAAATATGAAAAAAGTATCGACTGTGAAATTTTTCGATAACATAAAAAATTATTTTAGTGATCCAAATAGAACAAAAGCATACTTCATGAGTTTCTCATTAATGGCTTGGTTCATGGTGAAAAGGCTTTATCTTCCGCTTTACGTAATAGCCTCAGGCTATTTAAGCACAGTGACTGGACTAATAATGTCGCTCGGAATAATTCCATTCATTTTATTGGAAGAAAAAATCGGAAAATATGCAGGTGAAAAAGGAATAAGAATTCCGATTTCATCAGGATTTTTCATAATAGCTGGAGCGCTTTTATTGGTTTTCTTATGCCCTTTCCCAATACTAAATTTCATCATAATAATTCTTGCGAGTATTGGTGCCGCATTCATTGAACCGATACAGGAATATTATCTTTTGAAGAATACTCCTAAGGATCAAGAAGAGGATTTTTATGGCATTTACTCAACATCAACAACGGTATCTTCATTTTTGACACCAGTAATAGGAGCGCTAGTTTTGGCAGTGCTTCCATTCAAATTCATATTCCTAGTATTTGCAGTTCTTATTGCAGGAGCAGGATTTTATTTCAGATCTAGCTTGCGAGGTTTGTAGTTCTGAAGACTTCCTCCATTGTGGTTAGTCCTTGTGCGACCTTGTTTAAGCCATCTTGTTTCATTTTGATCATTCCTTTTTTCACGGCGACTTCTTCGATCTCCGTAAGAGACGCATCCTTCAAAATAAGATTTTTCATTTCATCATCGATAGTGATCGCTTCAGCGATAACAAGCCTTCCAAGATATCCGGTACTGCTACATTCATCACACCCGTGAGCATGTGGAACTTTTTCAGGAACAATCATTTTTTCTTTATCAAATTCTTGTTTTTCAGTCTCAGCGATGGCATCAAGAGTTGAACATTTTGTACAAACTTTTCGCACCAATCTTTGTGCAACAACGGTATTTAACGCCGGTGCAACCATGAAAGGCGCAAGTCCCATATTTATAAGACGAGGAATCGATTCAAGCGCACTATTTGTATGAAGGGTAGAAAGTAGTACGTGACCTGTAAGTGCAGCCTGTGAGGCCGTTTGAGCCGTTTCAACGTCACGAATTTCCCCGAGCATTACTATGTTCGGATCATTTCTCAAAATAGACCTGAGTCCGGCCGCAAAACTATATCCGGCCTTTTCACTGATCTGACTTTGAACAACTCCGCGAATGTAGTACTCAACCGGATCTTCAAGTGTAATTGTTTTTTTCTCAGGCGAATTCATTATATTCAACATCGAATAAAGAGTCGTACTTTTACCGCTTCCTGTAGGCCCAGTCACGAGAACCATTCCTTGTGAAATTTTCGTACAATCCTGCAAAGTTTTTAGAGCTTGTCCTTGAAATCCGAGTTCTTCAAGAGTCAAAGCTTTCACATCTGAAGGCAAATATCTGCAAACAAACGATTCGCTATAAGGAGTAGGAATTGACGCGACACGAACTGCGATTTTTCTCTCATTGAAGGTAAAAACATAACGTCCATCTTGAGGAATTGCATTGATATTTAATTGCATTCCACTTTTAAATTTTATTTGATCAGCAAGTCTGTGATATGTGTCGTTTGGCAAAGTGAAAACAATATGCAAAACTCCATCGATTCTAAAACGAACAACAGTTTCGACTTCGGAAGGTTCATAATGAATATCTGATGCTTTTGTTTTTATGGCTGCCACATCAAGCAAATTCAATGCTTCTTCAGCCGGAACAGTTCCAAGTTTTGTTGGAAGATCTTTTAATGCCGTGATTTCTTTTTCATAAGTTTGAATAGATTTTTCCTCAACACTTTGTACTAGCTGAATTCTTTTATATTTTTGAGTGGCGTCGTAAAGCTTGAAAGCTTCAGTGATTCCGATCTCAGAAGCAAGGCTCAAAGTCACTTCAAATCCTTTATCTTTAAGCATTTGAAGAATTTTTTTTGTTTCTTCATCATCTGGACTTGAAACGGCGATCTTAAGAGCTTTTGCGGCTTTCAAAAACGGAATCATTTTTCCTTTTTTCGCAGTCTCAAGGTCAAGAACCCTGATGAAATCAGGATTGAGAGGAGTTCGTTCGATGTCTATATACGGCATATTTTTAGCATGCGCAGTTTTCAAAACAGACTTTTCAAGAAACTCTCTGTTTACTTCAGAAACCTGACCCAGGGCTGTTTGATCAGTAAGACCTTTTTGGGCTTGTTTAGGATTGTTTCCGCTGATCTTTAAACCCTGATCTGTTGGCGCAACAACAGGTTCCGCGACAGGGGCGGTGACTGGCTCAGCAACATTAGTTGTACCGTCTCCAATATTTGTGCTATTTGGATCTGCCATAAATTTCAGATTCGTTTATATCTGAATATTATAGCAGAAAATAGCTTTGAAAGGAAGGGGATTACGCCACCTTCTTAAGAGCCTCTACAATTTGATTTGCAGCAGTTTCGTCTATACCCTCGACTTCCATCAAATCTTTTGCGCCAAGTCCTTTTATTTGCTCTGTGAGGGTAAGGTTTGCTTTAGATAATGCTTCGACTATTGCATCGCTAAGTCCAAGGTCAGACAAGTTTTCTAGTTTCATTTTTATTTCGCCTTTTGCTTCAGGAGAAAGCTCTGAAATATCAAGGATATCAATTTCCCATCCTGTAAGGATTGAAGCCAAACGAACATTTTGTCCTTGTTTTCCGATCGCAAGAGGACGTTGATCTGGTTGTACGTAAACTTTTGCTCTTCTTTCTTTGTCGAAAAGTTTGATAGTAGTAACTTTCGCAGGAGCCAAAGCAGTTTTGATATAGTCTTCCATGTTTGGAGACCATTGAATAATGTCGATTCTTTCACCATTAAGTTCGTCCATTATATTTTGTACACGAACACCTTTTTGTCCTACGCATGATCCAATCGGATCGATCTTTGAATCGTTTGAATGTACGGCAACTTTACATCTTACTCCAGGTTCTCTAGAAATAGATTTTACTTCAACAAGTCCTGATTTTATTTCAGGGATTTCAAGCTCAAGAAGCTTACGAACAAGCCCTGGATGATTTCTTGAAATGATAAGTTGAGGACCTTTTGTAGTCTTAATAACTTTGTCCAAATAAAGCTTAATTCTTTGTCCTGAATAATATTTTTCTCCAGGAATTTGTTGATCGTAAGGCAAATTCGTAGTCGTTTTATTGTCCAAATTTACGTATACATTTGTTCCATCAACACGGTGAACCAATGCATTCAAAAGCTCATTTTCACGATCTTTAAATGTATCATACATAACATCTCTTTCAGCATCCTGAATCTTTTGGATGATAACTTGTTTTGCGGCTTGCGCTGCGATTCTTCCGTAGTTTGTAGGAGTTACATCGATTTTGATTTTATCTCCAATCTTAGCCTTTTTGCTGTATTTTTTAGCTTCAAGTTCAGACATTTGAAGATCTTCATCTTCAACTTTTTTTACAACTTCTTTCACAATGAAAACAGTTGCAAGTCCTGAATTTTCATCAAGATCAACGTCGACTTCTTGATTCTTATTTCCATAATCTTTTCTAAATGCGGCGCGCAAAGCGGCTTTGATAGTTTCTAGAACTTTATCTCTAGGAATATTTTTTTCATCGCAAAGCTGGTTGATCGCAGCAATAAACTGTGACTGCATAGTATTTCTTTTTAAAGGATACAAAAACAAACAGGATAAATTAATAATCCTGTTCTCTATCGCTAGAATAACAGGATTTTAATGTTGTGTAAATAGCTTCTTTCGAAAAGCCCTTAGAGGCTAGGAATTGAAATGCTTTTTGTTTTTGCTTCATAATTGGGTGTTTACTCCATAGTCTTGTTCTCTTTTCAATAAGATCACAGCAGGCTTTAGATTCATCATAGTCTAGATTTTCAAATCCACTTTCTACGATGTTTTTATCGATGCCCTTTCCCTGCAGTTCACGTTTTATAAGCGAAATCCCTCTCGGTTTAAACTGAATTCTGCTAAGGACATAATCTTTTACGAATTGATCGTCATCCAGATATTTTAGTTCTATAAGTCTATTTATAACCTCATTTATAATGTCGACCTCAACTTCTGGATGACTTTTACAAATAGTAGATATTTTTTTCTTTATCTCAGAAACTGTATATCTCTTCTTTGACACAAGCCGTAAAGTATAATCCATAAGCCTGCTTTTTGTGATGATCTTATTATTCATCTTCAGATATGTCGTCAGATGTTTCAGAAACTTCTACCATTGTTTTTGCTATTTCATTCGCGTTTCCAGAAATAAATGTTTTTACATCTTTCTCAATTTCTTTAGTGATTTTGCCATTTCCTAGTAAGTAATTCTTCGCAGTTTCACGACCTTGTCCTAGTTTTTCTTCGTGATAACTATAGAAAGCCCCAGATTTTCTTACGATGTTATATTTTGTCGCAAGGTCTAGTAGATCACCTTCAAATGAAATCCCCTTATTATAAAGAATATCGAATTCAGCTGTCTTGAAAGGTGGAGCGATCTTATTTTTCACTATTTTTACTTTTACACGATTTCCAACAAGTTCTTTTTCTACACTTCCTGGATCTTCGATTTTTCCGATACTTCTGATATCCATTCTTACAGAAGCATAAAATTTAAGAGCCTGACCTCCTGTTGTAGTCTCAGGATTTCCAAACATAACTCCAATTTTCATACGCAACTGATTTAGGAAAATTACAGTAGTGTTTGTCTTTGAAGTGATTGCAGTAAGTTTTCTCAAAGCTTGGCTCATAAGTCTTGCTTGAAGACCCATATGAGAATCTCCCATGTCTCCATCTATTTCAGCTCTTGGTGTAAGTGCTGCGACAGAATCGATTACGATTGCGTCGATACCTCCACTTCTTACAAGAGATTCAACGATTTCAAGAGCTTGTTCTCCACTATCAGGTTGAGCCAAAAGAAGAGAATCAACATCAACTCCGATTCTTCTAGCATATTCAGGGTCAAGAGCATGCTCTGCATCAATGAATGCAACAGTTCCTCCAGCTCTTTGCGCATGAGCCAAAACATGAAGACTCAATGTCGTTTTTCCAGAACTTTCAGGTCCGAAAATTTCGATAACTCTTCCTCTCGGAATTCCTCCTCCCAACGCAACATCAAGAGAAAGAGACCCTGTTGAAATTGTTTCAATAGGTACTCTTGTTTCTTCCCCCATTTTCATAATTGAACCTTTCCCAAAACTTTTTTCGATTTGAGCAATTGCCAAATCTATTGCTTTATTCTTTTCATTTTTCTCATTATTTTTTTCGTTTTTAGTTGTCATAGAATGATTGTTATTTGCTAAAGTGACTACAGTATAGGTGAGCATACACTCACCGTCAATAGATTTTTTGTTTTTCGCGAAATATGCTTAAGCAAGCCACTTATACACTATGGACATTAAATTTTCGTTAAAAAAAGTTAAATTTTTTCTAAAATAATGAGAATTAACTTTTTTAGAAAAACTATTTAACTGGAACAGATTTTTTCTCTCCAGGTTTTGGCTCGTCTAACCTAAAAAAAGCAGTAATACTTTTCTTAGTTCCGAACGCTACATTTTTAGTTCCACACTTTTTGCAGGTATATACGTATTTTTTGCCGACTCTATTTGTTTCAACGACTTCTTCGCAATCTTTGCAGTAAAAAATAATGTCGCAATCTTTTAAGTTTTCTTCAGTCATGAAAATATAAATTATAGATCTATTGTCTTCTGTGAAATTTCATCTTCTTCAATATATCTCATTTTTCGCTCATTGTCATATGAATCGTTTCCATAAACACCTCCGGAAATCCTGTCTTCAACGTCGATTAAAGGCTTAATTTCGCCATCAATATCAAAATTCACTTCCTTCTTTTTTAGTCCGGCAAAAGCTCCAAGAATAGTAAGTCCAGTCCCAACAAACGATAGGATGATGCCAATTCCAGCAGTTTTTTCAGTTAGATTAATACCAAATTTTGGATGGAAATAAACACTCAATGCAAGTACAAGCATAAGTATAGAAAAACCGCTTGCAGCCATGTAAATTTGAGTTTCTGAAAGTAGTAATTTTGGTTCTGATTTTCTGAAAAGTTTCATTCCTGCTATAACGGCACATGTAGCGCCTGAGGCAAGAACAAGAAGTCCAGCAAGGTATAAAGGGCCGGTAATTCCCAAAAACATGTCACCGGTATTGAATTTATCTATGTCCTGATACCATGGTAAAAATGCACCAATAATTGTCAAAAATCCGCCAGCCAAAGCCAATTTCTTGTAAAAAGGTAACTGCCTAAATTTGTGTTTTAATGAGTCAGGCATCTTGAATAAAGTTTATGTTTATTACAGAATTGTAATATACTGAAAACATGAAAATTGCAATAGACATTAGGTCGGCAGGAGGAGAGAAAGCCGGGAAAGGCTGGTTCACTTTCAACATTGTGAGAAACCTACTCAAGATTGATCGCAAAAATGAATATATTCTATATTGTTCGGATTTTGTTGCAGGATTTGAAGAATTCAAAAATGCCAGACAAAAAAGGACAAGAGGAAAAGGCGCTTTTTGGCATATAAATACGGCAATAGATGTATACAAAGAAAAGGTAAATATATTTTTCGCACCAACAAGTTTTATAATCCCAATTCTACTTCCAAAATCAATAAAAAGCATAATAGTAGTACATGATTTAGTGGCTTTCCTATTCCCAAAAACACACAATAAAAAAGCGGTTTTTATAGAAAAATTATTACTAAGAACAGCAATAAAAAAGTCATACAAAATTGTAGCTGTTTCAAAAAATACAAAGAAAGATATCGTCGAAAAATTCGGTACAGATGAGCAAAAAATAAAAGTGATTTCTTGTGCGGCAGGTGAAGTTTATGGAAAAGTCGGTGAGGAAAAACTCAAAGAATTTGCAGAGAAAACAAACCTTCCAGCAAAATTTTTCTTGGCAGTTGGAACGATAGAACCTAGAAAAAACTATGTGAATTTGATAAAAGCATTCGCATTAATACATGAACGTTTCCCTGATTTTTATCTGATAATAGTCGGAAAAAACGGATGGGACTATGAACCGGTTTACGAAGAAATAAGAAAAAATTATCTTCAAAAATATGTGCATATTTTGGGATATTTATCTGACAAAAGTTTGGCAAATTTATACAATTTAGCTCAGGCTTTAGTCTTTCCATCGTTTTATGAAGGGTTTGGAATTCCGCCTCTAGAAGCCATGAAATCGCATTGTCCTGTGATATCTTCATGTACTTCGTCATTGCCGGAAGTCGTCGATGACGCCGCGCTTTTAGTGGATCCAAATAGTCCATCGCAAATAGCCGAAGCTATGGTCAAAATTACCACAGATGAAACCCTAAAAAACACATTAAAAGAAAAAGGTTTAAAACAATGTGAGAAATTTTCATGGGAATCATCTGCGGGAAAACTATACGAAATGATTCACGAAATCCCAAAAAAGTGATATAATATGCAAGTACATAGCACTTTTATATGCTAGAACCAAAGCTGAATAAACAGCTTCACAAAATAGGAATCGTGACAAAACGCGACAACTCGCACTATAAAAAATTGATAGTTGAGTTGGCGGAATATTTGCAGAAGAAACACAAAGATCTCTATTTTGACAACAATTCTTTCAAATATATAAAAGGCGCAAAAGGAGGATATTCGAAAGAAGAACTTTTGAATAAGACAGACCTCGTGATAGCCCTTGGAGGCGACGGAACACTTCTTAAAACAGCGCGAAATACTCAGAGAAAGAAAACCCTCGTTTTAGGTGTAAACCTTGGTACGGTAGGATTTTTGAGTGAAGCATCGCCTGACAATTTATACGAAACTTTAGACAAGATTTTCGCAGGACAATACACTATCGACAAACGCGCACTGTTAAGGGTTACCGTTTACAGAAATAATAAAAAAATAGAAACGTTTTTAGCTCTAAATGATGCGGTAATAAACCAAGGAGCATTTGCCAGACTTATAAGACTTGAGCTGGAAATTAATAGCAGAAAACTTGTAAGTTTTTCCGCAGATGGAGTAATCGTTTCGACGCCAACAGGATCGACAGCGCATTCACTTTCTGCAGGCGGACCGATCGTTCATCCGAGCATTCAGGGAATAACAATCACACCGATCTGTCCAAGATCATTGTCAATGCGTCCGATTATCGTGCCGGATTCTCGCCAACTTACACTAATAGTGGAAACTCATAGACGTGATGAAGGAGCCACAATCGGTCTTACATTAGACGGACAGGAAATGATAAAACTCGAATACGGCGACAAAATAACATGCCGAAGAAGTCGCAGATATCTACACTTAGCACGCACAAGAAACCGCTACTACAAACAACTTCGCGACAAACTAAGGTGGGGGGAGTAAATTACCCTCTCAACACCGCCTGCGCAGCAGCAAGCCTTGCGACAGGAACTCTATAAGGACTGCAACTTACGTAATTAAGTCCGATTTTATGACAGAACTCGACGGATTTTGGCTCACCTCCATGCTCTCCACAAATTCCAATTTCAAGATCTGATTTTTCTTTTCTACCGAGTTCTACACAAAGTCGCATCAGTTGGCCAACTCCTGATTGATCAATTGTTTCCGTTGGGTCTCTTTCGAAAATTCCTTTTTCGAGATATTGAGTCAAAAATTTGCCTGAATCATCGCGCGAAAATCCAAGTGTCATTTGAGTAAGATCATTTGTTCCGAAAGAGAAAAAGTCCGCTTCCTTCGCCAATTCATCAGCTGTCAAACAAGCGCGTGGAACCTCGATCATTGTTCCGATTTTGTAATTGAAATTCACTTTATCTCCATAAGACAAAACCGTTTCCTCAACCAATTTTTTCAAATTCTTAAGCTCTGTATTAAATCCGATAAGTGGAAGTTCGAACTCAACATTTACCTCAATTCCACCAGCAGAAACTTCAATCGCCGCCTCCGAAATGGCTTGTGCTTGCATTTTATAGATGTCAGGGAAAGTTATTCCAAGTCTACATCCACGATGTCCCAACATAGGATTTATCTCATGTAGATTTGCAATTGTCATTTTCAAATCTTCAAAAGTCGTTTCCAAATCCTCAGCCAATTTTCGAATATCCTCATCTTTTTCCGGCAAAAATTCATGAAGTGGTGGATCAAGTAAACGTATTGTCATTGGCTTTCCTTCCATCACTTTGAAGATTTCAACGAAATCATCTTTTTGAAATTCCTTAAGGCGTTTCAGTTGTTTTGCACGCATTTCATCATCTTTTGAAAGAATCATTTTTCGTACCATTGGAATTCTCTCTTCATCGAAAAACATGTGTTCTGTGCGGCAAAGTCCGATTCCTTCAGCTCCAAAATCTATGGCAACCTGGCAATCTTTTGGAGTATCTGCATTGGTACGAACCTTCATAATCCTAACTTTATCAGCCCACTGCATAATCGTTTTGAAATCTCCTGACATTTTTGGCTCTTCAAGTTCTACACTACCCAAAATCACTTCTCCGGTACTTCCATCAAGAGTGATCACGTCACCTTCATTTATCACAATATCTCCAACGATTATTTTCTTCGCAGACGCATTTACAGATACATCTGCGCATCCCGCGACACAACACTTTCCCATTCCTCTGGCAACAACAGCCGCATGGCTTGTCATTCCTCCACGTGAAGTCAAAATTCCTTGAGCCGCATGCATTCCGTGAATATCTTCAGGACTTGTTTCTTTTCGGACAAGAATAACTTTTTCATCTCTTTCGTTTGCCCATTCAAAAGCATCATCAGCATTGAAAACTACCTTTCCACAAGCTGCTCCCGGAGAAGCAGGCAATCCTTTTGCAATGACATTTTTTTGCGCAGATTTTTTGATTTGAGGATGAAGTAATTGGCTTAGTGAAGCTGGATCTATTTTCAGAAGAGCTTCCTCCTTCGTAAGAAGTTTTTCCTCAACTAAATCGACAGCGACTTTGATTGCAGCATGAGCCGTTCTCTTTCCGTTTCTTGTTTGCAACAAAAATAAATTTCCACGTTCGATGGTAAACTCAATATCCTGCATATCTTTGTAATGTTTCTCCAAAGTGTTTTTGACGTCTATAAGCTGTTCATAAGCCTTCTCATTTATTTCTTTAAGGTCATCAATTTTGCTTGGAGTTCTGATTCCCGCAACCACATCTTCTCCCTGAGCATTCATCAAAAATTCACCATAAAATTCTTTTGCTCCAGTCGAAGGATTTCTAGTAAACGCGACTCCTGTACCGCTATCGTCTCCCATATTTCCGAAAACCATCGATTGAACATTTACGGCAGTTCCTTTGAGTCCAAAAATATTATTTATTTTTCTATAAGTTTTTGCGCGATCATTATCCCAAGAATTGAAAACCGCCTCGATGGCTAGTTTTAGCTGTGCAAGTGGGTTTTCCGGGAATTCATTTTCTGCATTTTTACTGATTATTTCTTTGAATTCATAAACCAATTTTTTCAAATCTGAAGCGTCCAAATCGGTATCTTGTTTCACATTTTTTTCTTCTTTTATTTTCTCAATAGCTCCTTCAAAAAGGTCATGAGAAACACCCAAAACTACATTTCCAAACATTTGAACAAATCTTCTATAACAATCATATGCAAATCTTTCATTCTTTGTATTTGCGATAACTCCCTCAACAGTCTCATCATTAAGCCCAAGATTTAGGATTGTATCCATCATTCCAGGCATTGAAACTGCTGCCCCACTTCTTACAGAAACGAGCAAAGGATTTTTAGGATGACCAAGCTTCTTCCCGGTTTTTACCTCTAGAAGATTCAATTTCTCTTCAAGTTGTTCAGCGAATTCTTCAGGATAAGTTTCTTTCGAAACAAAGTAGTCACAAACCTCTGTTGTGATTGTGAAACCAAATGGAACAGGAATTCCAATATTAGTCATCTCGGCAAGGTTTGCGCCCTTACCTCCGAGCAAATCGCGCATACTCTTATCTCCCTCATCAAAAGAATATATATATTTTGTTTGAGAAACTGCACGATTAGCCCGATCAGCTTTCGCAATAGAAGAGCTTGGTATCATAATTTTTTTAGATTAAATTTTCCAGTTTGCCTTGATGGCAGCCTCTGTGCGCGCAATCGCAGTGATGAAAGCAGCTTCTCTAAATGTGCAATTATACTTAGCTTTGTTATCTTTTACATCATTCCAAGCTTTTACCATTATGTCCTTAAGTTTTGCATTAACCTCATCTGTCTCCCAATATTTATCATCCGCATTTTGCAACATTTCAAACCAGCTGACAGTAACTCCTCCAGCATTTGCAAGAATATCAGGGATAACAGGGATGTTTCTCTTAGACAAGATTTCGTCAGCCTCTGGCATTGTTGGGCCATTTGCAAGCTCAAGAACAAGTTTAGCTTTTACCTGGTCTGCATTTCCACCGGTCAATTGGTTTTCAAGAGCGGCAAGAATCAAAATATCGCAATCCTGTACTAGTAATTCTTCATTTGTAATAGCTTTTGCGCTTCCTCCTTCAAACGCATGAACAGTTCCTTTTTCGGCTTTGCATGCTGTTAATGCAGCAAAATCAAGTCCGTCAGCGGAGTAAACTCCACCTTGTGAATCTGAAGTTCCAACAAGTTTGTATCCTGCAGCAGTAAGAAGCTCAATCATGATGCTTCCTGCATTTCCAAATCCTTGAACAATGATTTTTACATCAGCTGGATTTAGTCCATTTTCTTTAGCATATTCATTTAAGATATAAGTTCCTCCCATAGCTGTAGCTTTATCTCTTCCCTTGCTTCCGCCATTTTCCAAAGGTTTTCCCGTAACAACACCCTTTGCATCATGTCCGACAAATTTTGAATATTCATCAGCAATCCATGACATAATTTCTGGAGTTGTGTTTACATCTGGAGCTGGAACGTCAGTCTTAGGTCCGATAACAGGAGCAATAAGTCTGATGTAACCTCTTGTAAGTCTCTCAAGTTCTCCTTTTGAAAGTTCTTTTGGATTAACAATAATTCCACCTTTTCCTCCTCCAAGTGGAATTCCAACTACTGAACATTTGATAGTCATCCAAGCTGAAAGGGCCATAACTTCACCGAAATCAACTTGTTGGTGGTATCTGATTCCTCCTTTGAAAGGTCCGCATGCGTTATTGTGTTGGACTCTGAAACCTGTGAACATTCGAAGAGTACCATCGTCCATTCTGACAGGGATATTAACCTCGACTTTTCTCATAGGATTCGACAAAATTGTCGCAATATCCTTATCAAGGCTCATGATATCAGAAGCCCTCTTGATCTGCGCAAGGGTGTTTTCAAAAAGAGACATAAGTAGATTTGTTAATATATTTGTGGCGCAATTCTATTCTCGCCAGCAAAAAATTCAACAAATATCGGTTGCGGACATGTACACTTTTGTGGTGTCGGATTTGAAAAGATTACTTCCAAATTTGGAACCAGCTCTTCTTTGGGGCACTTAGCAAATTTAATTGATTCTCAAGAACAACAATTTTTTCCTGAAAAGAAGTGATAAGTCTTAGGAAATTTTGTCTTTCCTCAGAATGTTGGTTTAAAAGTCTTTCCATTGTCTGAGAAAAATTCTTGAAATCATTTGCAGAAATATAAACTTTGTCTTCGCTTTCTTCTGTATCTGCAAATTTTATAAATGATTTAACTTTCTTGTTTGTGTTTCCGCTGATTTCGCTTGAAGGAGTCTCTGTTTTAGCGCTTTCTTCTGCCGCCATTTTGATTCCATAGAATTCACAGAATGAATTTCTTTCGATCATGTAATTAAAACCTTGAGGCGTTTTTTGTCTCTTGATTCTTAGTCTTTTAGACTTAATTGCACGTCTGATAGTTTGAATAGATTTAAGCGATAGGTCTGCCGCTTCTTGTATGCTAATAAATTCTTTTTCCATAGGTAGGTTGAGTAATCATTTTTTTGACTACACAAAATATAATGGATTTAACCCCAAACACAAAATATATTATTTTATTTGAAATTGACATAACACTACGCTCTTTTCTTTCCATATTTAAAGGCGAGAAAAAGAGCTAAAGTCACTACTCCAAATATACCGACACCAATCAGAACTCCAAGAAAAATTTTATTATTTAGGAAATCAAAATTTTCAAAAACGCTGGCAATGCCCTCAGATATGCCATCTTTCTCAAATAGATTTATCTCTGAATTTTCAAATTTTATGTCTTTCATTTTGGAAGCGCCATTGTCCATTGTGGAAACATTTCCATTTGAAAAAGAAAAAAGAATTGTAGGATCAAGCGATGAATTCTCTGATGAATTATTATAGCTTGTATCCGATGAATTCTCTACATTGCCAGGCATTTGATTATTCGATTTATCGACTGCTACAGCATCAGAAATTTTAAAATAAAAATCTACAATTTTTCCTCCTTGAGTGGGGAATGAATCTCCTTTTTTCAAAGTTTCTCCAAAATAAATTTTATGTTTTTCAGGGGAATTTTTAACAAGATAAAAAGGTTTTCCACCACTTTCCAGAAAATCACCAGCCTCGTATTTCACAAAAGAAACTTTCTTCGGTTCATATTTCAAATGGAAAGAAACGCCTATTACAGGCGAAAAAACATCTTCCGCATACACGGAAATTTTCAGTAAATTATCTGCGAAATTTTTCTCAATAAAAATCCTGCCATTTTTTATGTCGGATTTTTTAGAATTATTGACCAAATTATCTCCCAAAGAATCAGTCGAATTATTATTGATGAGGAATTCTTCTCCACCAACTTCAACCAAAGTATCATCAATCACATCTGCCACGCCGACGAAGTCGGCTTCTCTTCCCATCCCATAAAAAATTGCAAAAATAAAAGCAAAGACACAAAGCATTCCAAGTTTTTTCATTTTTTCTTTAAATAAAATTATAAAATTTTACCAGAGGAGGGGACTTCATGAAAATCCCCTCCATTGATTTATCTAGTACTTAAGCCCGAAATTCGCACCTATCACAATCAAATCAGCACCATCAATAATTCCATCATAATTAAAATCTTTCAAAGCATCGTATTCTTCATCAGCAGATTCGCTGCCAAAAGACCTCGCGAGTTTTTCAATATCTTTTCCGTCTACTCGATCGCTTCTATCACTGTCACCTTTAAGTCCACGAGTTTCAGTTCCGGAAATACTAAATGCTTGGCCGGTAATGCCATCTTTTACAGCAAAAACCTGATACGAGTATTCAACGCCAACAACTATTTTTGTATTATCAACATGGAAATTATCGCTTCCTTCCTTGAGAATATCATATACACCGTTTACTCCTTTTTTCTTCACGATATAAGTCGCACCAGATATTGCGTCCCAAGTAAGCCCTAAACTGTATCTCTCCTGTCCGGCAGCAATTTTTAAATTTGTAATATTTAAAGAAACACTACTTCCGATACTTATAGTTGACCCTGTTAACTTGGTTGTCATATCTCCTGTTGTGTCAGCCAAAAAACTGCTCGCGCCAAAAGAAATATCGGTAGTTTTTAGAGTTGTATTGTTGACTTTAAAAACAAGATCTAAAAGTTTTCCACTTCCATCAACTCCAGTTGGTGGATTCACAAGTCTTGCATCTCCAATTATCACAGTTCCTTCTGTGCCATTTTGAAGAGCCACACTGAAAGAAGTTTCCTTTCCGTCGGATTTCAAGAAAGATGATTCCGTCGCAGAAACATAAGATAAAACGGTTGGATCATAATTTACCTCAAATCCATATCCATACAAATCTACAGTATCTTTTGCATCAATAGAAACAGTAACATTTTCTCCAACATTCGCTGTTGCAGAAGAAAGTGTAACTTCAGGTCCATGGCCTGCATAAGCGCTATTTGCTCCACCTGGAGTTCCCAAAATACTTCCACCATTTATTCCGGTCGCTCCGTTTGAAGATACAGCAGTAGCCCAGTTTGCGGCACTATCCACTTTTACTAAAGGATCAATTCGTTCCATTGTTGCCTTATCAGTGGCATTTCCGGCATACCATGCGCCTCCACTAATATTTGCACTATCTATTGTCACTCCGGCAGAATCTTTTAGCACAAGCGAATCACCGGCATTCGCAAGAGAAAGACCGATTACAGCATTTGCCGTAAGATTTTTCACAGCATCTTCTTTATCTTCAATCAAGAAATATCCATGCGCTGCGATTTTTCCCGAAGCGATTGTATATTTTGTAGTGACATCATCTTCAATAAACCAACCACTCAAATCAACTTCTTGAGAAGTAGGATTGTATAGTTCAATCCACTCGTCATTCGAATCATCGCTTGTTCCAGCCCACGCGACTTCGTTTATTACTACGTCTCCTAGACTTGCAGCAAAACTTGTAATGCCTTTTACAATAAGAATTGATGACGCCAGGCAAACAAGCGCTGTTAAAGTGAGGAATTTTTTTAAACTTTCCATAGGATTTTGGTTAAATATTTTTTTAAACTCTTTTCGCGAAAAGAACAATCGCACGTTATCAGGTCGACATTAAATTTTCGTTAAAAAAAGATTAAAAAAATCTAAAATCACAAAAAACTATTTGCGAAAAATAAAAAATTATCGGCCAGTATATAAACGGCACATATATAAATTATTTTTTTGCAGCAATTTCCTCCAATGCTTTTTTGAATCCGGAAATGCCGTAACGATTATCTACCCTTACTCTAGGCAAAATCAACATGTTATCGTTACTCAAATCTGCCTCGCCTTCATTCGTTGTCAGTGCGATTTTATATCCATTTTCTTTTAGCATTTTCAGTACAAGTTTATTGTATTTTCCAGAAGGAAAAACAAAACTTACAGGTTCTACTCCAAATTTATTTTTCAAAAAATCTTTTGCTTCACCAACCTCAACGTCAAGTACATCCTTGCCAAGACCACTCATCGAAAAATGACTTTTCGAGTGAGAAATTAATTCAATTCCGGCAGAGTTACAAGCCCTCAATTGATCCATTGTCATGTGTTCTTTATTTCCAATCATTCCCGTAATAACCGCATTAGAAGCCGTAAATCCATACTTCTGTAAAACAGGTAAAGCATTCGTGAAAAAATCTTCAAGTCCGTCATCAAAAGTTAAAATTATGGCTTTCTCAGGAACTTTTCCATCTTCAATATCTTTTAAATTTATTGTTGTATATCCATTTTCTTTTAAATATTCCATTTGCTCGTCAAACGAAGAAGGGCTTATGGAAAGCCTCCACCCCATCGGATCAATATTTTTATCGACATCCCGAACGTAGTGATACATCAAAATCGGAATTTTTGTCGCAACATTCATACTCGTATCATCATAAGATATGACACTATTAATCGCAGACAGAAGCGTAGTCCTGTTTTTGAAGGAAAGAGTGAATGGTAAGACCATCACCATAACCAAAGAAATAATAACGCCTAAACTTAAATGTTTTTTCTTCATTGATGTCATGATATACTAAAAATAATAATTTTATAATCTTAATTCCTATGAGAAACAAAATTCTGATTTCTCTTCTCGTTGTGTCATCATTTTTGATGATGTTTGCAGCTGGTTGCAGCCCAAAAGCGCCAGAAGCAATCAAGGCTGGAGATGCTGTAATGGCTCTTTGGTCAGGTAATTCTTGGTACCTTGGAACAGCTGATACGGCTTGTGACACAGGTCTAAACGTAAAATGGGCTGATGGAACATCTCCATCATGCGTAGCTACAGCAAATGTAGTACGTGACGTAGCTGCTACAAAAGAAACAGCAATCGTTGGCGCAAATGTATATGCAAAATGGGCAGGTTCAGCTTTCTACAAAGCGACTGTTACAGCTGTAAATGGAGACAAATACAGTGTTAAGTATTACGATGGATTCACAAAAGACGATCTAACTCTAGCAGATCTTCGAATGTAGTTGTCGATTTACAAAAAATAAAAGGCCTCTGAGAGATCAGGGGCTTTTTTATAAGCTATAAAACATATTCTTCATAATTTCCATTTCCTAAATCCGACAAAATCATTTCCAGATTCCTCTCCAATATCTTTTTAAATTTTGGATTTTTAATCGTCATATTTGCTCCAATTTGTTTATCATTTTTCATTTTTATCAGAACTATGACAGATTTTTCTTCGACAATTTTTAGTAAAAATATAGCTCTACCGGCGCCACCACTGCTTGTTAAATAAATCTTTTTCAAGCAGGTAAAAGGAATTTTATGAGAACTTTTAATGTTTTCTCCAAGGCCTTGTAAAGCCTTGCTTGCTGCCATTTTTAAAACATCCAAGGAAAAAATATTTTCCAAGAGATCAAGCTCAAGCTTTTTTATGGAGGAAGTGACGACTAGTTTCAAGATGTATTAGATCTTAGATAATAACTTCCCGATTTTATCCATCTTTCTCTGAATAGAAGGAGTCACAGAAATTTCTTCAGGTTCTCCAATCACAACTCTGGAAGTTTCTATGAAATTTCTCAAAGCATTTTTTACAACCAAAGTAAGAGGAATCCCGAGCTTCTCTGCCCTAAGGAAAGCCTTTGTCTTAAGGTCATCCTCAATCCTGATAGTTAATGTTGTCATAATGTTTTGATAAAGTGCTTCCATTATAACGCACTAACATTGTTAGTGCAAGAAAAATAGAATAAATAATCGATTACTACTATTAAAACACATCGACATTAAATTTCCTTAAAATTTTCCTAAAATCTTGTGCTCGAAAAAAAAGAAAACTTTTTAAAGTCTTCTTAAGTGTTCTATGGTGGGGCGGCCGGGGATCGAACCCGGGACCATCAGCTTAAAAGGCTGTTGCTCTACCGGCTGAGCTACCGCCCCATACAACGAAACCATTTTATTTATCCTTAGCCCCAAACGCAATAGATTTTTTGATTACTCCTTGTTTGTGTATAGGCTATGCACCAAAAACGTGAGCGCAGGGAGCGAAAACCAGAGTGCGCTATTATTTACTATAGATCTAATCAATTCAGATTCATTGTAAACATCCCAAAGTGCAGTGACTGTAGTTTTTTGTTCGCCAAGTCCGATAAAAGAGATTCCACTCACGAAAACGAGTATAGCACTGATGATAAGTCCAGCACTCATAATCGCATAAACAACGCTCAAAACAAAACGTACGGCCGCAGATCTATCGTCGACGGTATCCACCTCAAAAGCTCCTTTCACGGCAAAAACTATTACAAATGATATGAAAATTACAACTTTTACGAGAACCATTGCTTCTTGTTCATTTCCAACCGCTGCAAATTTTAAAATCTTCACAAACATTTCACTGCCGCCAAGATACTGCGCAAAAAGAGTTCCACCGGCATCAGCAGCGATCATTGAAACGTAAGTTCCAAGAATAATTTTTAGTGTGCTATCTCGTCCAACAATAAAGCTGTACGAAACGATTACAACAAAGAAAACGAGTACAAAAAGATCCCAAGAAAGAGTGATAGTCATAGTAATGAGTGATTACAAAAGAAATTTTATACTAATGACAAAAAAAGTAAAGTGTTACCAAAAAAGTCCTCCACTTTTCTTCGTATCAAGTCCAGCCTCAGCAGCAAGCGCAATATAAAGTTCACGTTCTTTCTTCGAAATTTTATCAGGAATTTTTATTTTAATTTTTACATAGTGATCTCCGGCCTGTCCGCTCGCTTTTTTCACACCTTCTCCGGAAATTTTGAAAACTTTTGAATCACTTGTTCCAGCAGGAACTTTTATTGTTTTTTCTCCGTGAATTGTTTCGACAGAAACTTCATCTCCCAAAACGGCTTGTATCAGATGTATTTCTTTCTCTCCGTGAATGTCCAAACCATCTCTTATAAATTTTTTACTTTGTTCAACAATAAGTAAAATATATAAATCTCCACTTGGTCCATTTTTTATTCCGCCCTCACCTTTTCCAGATAATTTTAATGTAGATCCATTATCAACACCGGCAGGAATTTTCACTTTCACACGTTCTTTTACGCGAACTCTAGTTGTTCCATGACAGACGGTACACAATTTTTCAGGACGTTTTCCTTCACCATTACATTCGTCGCAAATATTTGAAGTAGCCATTTGTCCAAGAATTGTATTTCGAACAGATCTGATTTCTCCTGTGCCATTACACGCTTTACAAGTCACGATGCTACTTCCCGGCTCAGCGCCTTTTCCACTACAGTGATTACATACATCGGATTTTGTGATTTCGAGTTCTTTCTCTGCTCCAAAAACGGCATCATCAAAAGATATTGAGATGTGTGCTTCAATATCATTTCCGCGAATTGGTCCTGATCTTTTTGAACGTTTTGATCTGCCACCTCCAGACATCCCTCCACCAAAAAATGATTCGAATATATCAGCAAATCCGGCAGATCCATTCCCTCCAAAATCAAAATTCATTCCATTAAAATCAAATCCTCCGGCTTGTCCACCACCACCTCCTCCAAATCCTCCTCTTGGCCCGGCACTGCCAAAAGTATCATATTGTTGACGTTTTTGCTTGTCAGATAAAACCTCGTACGCGACATTTATTTCTTTGAATTTTTGCTCTGCATCCTTATCTCCTTTGTTTTTATCCGGATGAGATTTTAGAGCCGCTTTTCGATACGCGGATTTTATCTCCGCGTCCGTCGCGGTTTTTGGAATTCCCAAAATTTCATAAAGATTTTTTTCTGCCATAAAACGCTTGTTTATACGCCGCCATACATTTCTCGGCATTTTTTTTACCGACTTATTATATATTTTCCGGAAACTCTTGTCTAGCACTCTATTATGAGAAGTGCTAGGAGGTAAATAGCGACATAATTTCGGTTAAAAAACACTAACTAAACATGTCACCTAAAAATACTTTAAAAAATATGACTAATATCGCAAAATAAAAAGAAGATCATACTAATAAATAAACAAAAAATATGTCAAAAATAAATTTTATCATCAGACGTGTATTTTCATGCATGTCGATTTCGGCAATATTCTTGTCATCACTTATAATAAGCCCTTCAGTTAGTGCGGCCATAGCGGCAACAGACCACTTCGTTTTGACTGCTGCAGGTGGCGCAACAAGCGTGGAGGCGGGCTCTAATTTGACTTTCACTATAGGAGCATTTGATGGCTCAAGTACAGCGAAGTCATTTACGGGACAGGATAAAATTTGTATAGACATAATAGATCCTACAACTTTCATGCACAGCACAAATGCTGATGTGAATGCGGTTTTAGGAATGACTCTTTCTGTAACAGATTACAGTAATGGAGGTGCAAATCCTACATACCCACTACAGAGTGGTTTGGATATAGACCTAGGAACAAATAACAATATCGTTTGTTTCAATACTACAGCAGCGGGAGATGCAATAACAAATACATTCACCGTAAGGGCGACTTCAAGTTACAACATATATGTCCATGCAAATGGTGCAGCCGTAAATGACGACACACCAACATATCTGGGACAAGATTTTGCAAACATTACCGTAACTGCAGCAGTAGGTGATCCGGATCACTTGGTTGCAAGTTTTGGGGCACAGAATTCATCTGAAGTTGGAGAGCAAAAAACATTGACGATTAGTCAGGTAAATGCAGGTGGTACTTTGAAAACAAATCCATTAAATGATGTGATGGTAGACTTAAGTATTTCTATCCTAAATTCAGGAACGCAATCAGATTACCTAAAGTCGTCTGCATCGCATGGGTTAGTGTTAAACGATGTCGTGAAATTCACTTCTGTCCTCGATCCAACGCCATATTTCATTGTCTCGGACGTAGGAGGTCTAGACACTTTCAAAGTCACGGGAACCGGATTTGATACGGAGGCGGTTTTCAGTAATTCAAATGTTGCAAAAGTTACAAGCATGGCGGATGGTGCGGCGGTTGCTCTGGATGAGCCTGGATCAGTCGTAACTGCAAACACGGCATCTACTGTAAATACAGCTGATGGAACAACTCTATCTGAAGGAGACATAGTCAAATTAGCGGGTTGTGCGGGGGTTTATTCTGTTGTCTCAACAGTAGATGCCGGTGCCGACTCAACGGTTACTGTTGTAGGTCCAACAGCATGTACAACCGGTGCAGGAAATATAACAAAACAAACTTTAACTCCTGGTTCAGCAAGTGCATACACAGTCAAAAATGCAACATTGGCAAGCGGATATTTCTATTCCGTCGGAGGAACTCTAACTGGTAATGAAACAACGACATATATATCAGGAAAATCTCTAACAGATGGAGTGTTATCAACAGTCGTAGTTGGAACCACGGCAGGAACACTTATTGCTATGCCGTTTTCTATGACATTACAGGGAATGCCAAATGAAGGTACTCTTACGGTAGGAGATTTAACTACACTTCAGATAACGGGATATGGTCCGCCATCAGGGGCTCCGACAAATGCTCCGATTGACATATTTATGAGCAAAAATCCGTCAGGAGGAAATGTTGCATTCCCTCTTAGAAACGCGGCTGATAGCGCAATCTCTATAACTGCCGGAGGTACACCTGTAGCGGGAACATGGCAATCATTCCCGGAAATGTTCGGAGAGACAACGGTTTACAGAGCTGTATTTGCACCAACAAACCCACTACAGACATCAACGTACACGGTTTCAATTCTCAAAACTTTGGCAGTAGGAGGAACTGACTTACCTGTGGGTGTAACAGCCCTTACTAACAGCGGAAGTGCATATACATATACATTCACAACAGGTTTGTCAGGAGGAACATTCACAGCAGCAAATGGCACAGCACCTGGAGGAATAGGCGGCGGTTTCACGGGAACTTTTGGAGGAGACGTTCCTCCTATGGCAATGCTCGGATACCCAAGACCTCAATCATGGGATGTTCCGACAAATATTACAAAGATAACCATAGATTTTGATAGAGATATGGACGCCACAACATTCACAAATTCAAACATATATTTGAAGAAAATGGTAAGTGGTGCTGAAACGCCTGCCGGAGTTACAACAACAGTTTCTCCGACAACAGGAACGTCAAAAAGTGCATACATGACAATAAGTGGAGGTGCCCTATCTACAAGTAGTGAATATAGGGTCGTAGTTACTAGAAATGTGAAAGATACAAAAGGAAAACAAATTGGAGGAATGCCGGTTGATGAGGACAACAATCCTCTACAGGGATTTGGGTTCGGATTCGACAATATGGGGCCATTCAAAGAAAGTTTTAATACAGGTACGGTCACTAATGCAAGTATTACATCTACTTTCATGGGAACAAATCTGGATAGGTATAAATCCGGAAATAGTATAACCGGAGTTCCAACAAGCATGAGAATCAAAGCAGCATTCGATAAACCGCTTGATCCATCAACGGTCAGTTTATCAAATATTTCGCTAAAAATAGGATCGACTCCTGTTTTCGGAACAGTGTCGTATGACGGACAATCTAACGCAATAGAATTTGTACCGACAAATATTCTTTTAGCTAGCACAACGTATTCATTCGGGATTTCCACAGGAGTTTTGTCTGTGACTGGAAATGCCGTCATATCAACTACAAAAACATTTACTACAGGTTTAACAGATGCGACCGGACCAGAGATCGCTTTCGCAGATGCAGATAACTATGGACTAAGAGTTCAATTTAATGAACCGATGAATTCTTCAAAAGCGGAAAATAAAAATTACTGGACATTAAAAACATGTTCCGAACAATTGGTAGCTCCAGACGGAGTAAAGTGTTACGACAACACAACAGATCCGACAGCTGTAAGTCTTACATCGGCAAATCTTCATTATGATCAATTTGATAATACTTTAAGAATAGACGGATTGACGTTAACTGAGGGTAATGGATTTTATATCACAGCAACTGCCGATGTAAAAGACGCGGCAAATAATGTAATCAATCCTGCATTTGATACGTGGACAGGAAAAATAATGGATGCCGGAAATTTTCAAGGAGGACAAGGAATGTCAACAATGGCAAATTTGGAGATGAAAGATTTCAACATGACTACAATGGGAATGACGCCAATCTTTGCAGGACCGATGAATTCAATGGCCGGAGCAACAACAAAATATTTCATAAGATTTCCGGTCGAATCAGCAATCCCGACGGGAGGATGGATGGAATTCACATTTCCTACAGGATTTACGGTCACAGGCGTAAAACAAGATGCACAAAGTCCTATGAAATCGGATTTCAACGGACCTGCAAGCGGAACTCCTAAATTTGCAACTAACTTAACAAACGTATTCCCTATACCAACAGACGGAGCAGATGCTCAGGCAAATGATGGCGTCGGATATATCACTTTAGCAAACAAAGTTTATGTGAAATTAGATGGAGCAAGCAACTCAAGAGATTTCCTACAAATAGATCTCGATGGAATTGTAAATTCAAACGAACCAAAAGATCCTTCAACTTCAGGATATAGCGTGCAAATAAAAACATATGATACCACAGGAACACTTCTTGAAGCGATGCAATCAATGCCCTTCTACATCAGCTCGGGTGGCACGGGAAATTTGTCAGGTCACGTACGAACGCCAGCAAACCCGATAGCAACAGGATTAAATGGTGTAAAAGTATATCTCTATTCTCCATTCACAGGACCGATGGAGACAACAACTCAAGATGGAGGTGTTATTCCTGAACCTGGGTATTACAGCTTCTCGAATCTTCCATCCGGACAATATATGATTTCAACGGAACCGGTCTTCACTGTAGGCTTAACGACATATACCGGAAAAATGTCACAAGAGCCTGTGACAGTGATAGCTGCAACGACAAAAAATTTCACAGTAACGGAACAAAATATAAACTCAAATGCACGTCAGCCGGTTACGATTTCATATCCAAATGGTATTAATACCATAACGAATCTCGGATTCAATGATAGCATCGACATTTTTGCAGGAGGTCCAAACGGATTTGTTGTAAAAACAGTGCCACGCGCAGACCTCGCAGCGGCAGGAATTAGCTATACAACAACAATGTATCTTCCTTCTGCCGGAAATTGGATGATAGGAGTTGGCCCATCAATGCCAAAAGGTCCTATGGCTGGCAAATCACCTCAAATAGATTGGATGCCTACACAACCAACAAACGTTGATATTCTTACTACCGACATAAGCGGTGACATAAAACCAGCAATCTCATTTACATTAACAACAGCAGACAAAACAATCTCAGGAAAAACAGTTGATGCAAGCGGAACTGCAATCCCAAACGTAGAAGTTTATGCATACAATCCAAAAGGAGGAATTGGTTCACACACAACGGCTGATTCATTGGGAATATTCACCCTAAAAGTTACGGAGGGTACATACAAAGTTGGAGCATTTATGCCGGGAATGCCTAGCTCAACAGAATCATCGATTCTTGTAGATGATTTCGTATTTTATGTAAATGGTTCGAGCACAGCATCAACAGGCTCATCCGGAGAAAATCCATTTAATATAAAAATTGCAAAAACAAGTATAACTATTCAAGGAAGAGTTTCCACAGGATCAAGCGCGATAGCAAACGCGGCAGTATGGGCACATAGAACAGACAGTCCGATGCCACCAATTCATGCACAGACGGATAGCACAGGAAATTTCACACTTTACGTAACAGCAGGAACATGGAAAGTGGAATCTGACGCTCCAGGCTATGGATATCTCGGATCGAAAACTTTGACGGTGACGACATCAAGTCTTACAAGTCAGGATTTTGAAGTAGCAGCCGGACAAGGAAGTATCACAGGAACGATAAATTATGCAGGGCCAACACCAGCAGAAGGAGTGATAGTTACAGCATATGGAGCAGGTGGAATAAATGAAACAAAAACAGATTCATCTGGAGCATACACATTATCTCTTCCAATTTCAGTATCACCATACACATTAAAAGCATTCGCTCCAGGAATAGGAAATGTATCTCAACAACCAATAACGGTTGATGGAGATGAAGTGGTAGCTCCGATTACAATTGACACTCAAAGATCGGTTACAATAGACATAGCAACTCCAGGCTCGGATCCGGAGACAGTTAGTGACGACATACTGATTACTTTTAAAGACACAGATGGAAACGGAAATGAATTGGTAATTCCTGCAGGATCTTCGTCAGGAACAATATCTATTCCATCAGGGACATACTACATGGAGACATCTATTCCGGGAGTAAATCCATCCGCGTTAACATTTTATGGAGGAGAACACAACAACGTAAATGGAACTCCAAGCACAGATAATACAGTAAATTTTGATGGTGATGGAGATGACATGGGTATTATGCTTCCGGCACTTTACACGATTTCCGGACGAAATCCTCAGAGCCTCGACGGCATATCTGTAAAAGTCATGGACACTGTATCTAAAAAATCATTCTCAGTCGTTACGTCGTTGAACGGCGCAGGAGGTGGACTGGGCGGAGAATATTTATTCAAAGCCCCTGCAGGAACATATACATTAACGATGAGTAAAACGGGATATATATCAACATCAATAGATGTAGTAGTTGCTGGAAATTCAACAGGTAATGATTTAGCTTTATACCCTCTGGCTACACGAACTGTAACAGGTTCAGTGAAAGTAGGTGATACGGGAATATCCGGAGCAAAGGTTTATGCGGAAATTACGGGAGGAGGTGTTGCAACAACATCAACAGAATCAGACGGGACATATACCCTTCCATTAAAAGAAGGTGTTTGGACAATAAGTGCGTCTGCTGATGGATATGAAGGAGCTGTACCATTAGTGGTTGATGTAAGTACATTAAGTGCAACAGGAAAAGACTTCACTGTTACAGCATTAACAGGAGGAGATGCTTTATCTGAACCACAAACAGAATCAGTCACGCCTGCAAATGGAGGAATAATAAATGACACAGATACCAACACAGAGATTATTGTCCCACCAAACGCACTTGGTTCAGAAACAGATGCCGGACAAATGACAGTACAGGAAACAAACGAAATATTCTCTACTCCATCGGCAAATCCGGTTGGAAAGGCACAAGAAATAAAAGCAATAGACGCAAATGGTAACCCTATAAACACTTTGGACGACGCAGTAACAATTGTACTCCAAAGAAGTCTCGCAGAGCTTGTAGCAGAGGGAATAGATACACCTGCGGAATCAGATGGAATGACAACAGCATATTGGGATGAAACAACGTCAGAATGGATTCCTCAATCAACGACATTGGAATATCACAGCGCTGATGGAGCAGTCATTCCAAGAAATACAGTCGATGCAGGAGAAACACTTGCAGCAGCGGGAGTTGATTTCGTAAAATTCACATCGCAAACAGATCACTTCACGACATTTGCGCCTATAGTTTCAAGTGGTGCTACACCTCCTGCAACACCAACAGGTCTTGCAGCTACAGCCGGAAATACTCAAGTAGTTTTGACTTGGAACAAAAACAGCGAAGAAGATATGTCGAGATATGACATTTGGGAGGCAAATGTAACAGAAGGAGTTTTGACTACACTTACTCAAGTGGCTTGTGCGACAACACCATGTACAAAAACGATCACGGGTCTTACAAATGGCACAGCATATTCATTCCAAATAATTGCCGTAGATACAGACGAAAATAGTTCGGCAGGATCAACTGCTGCGGCAGCTACTCCGACTGCACCGGCAGAGGTGGTCGCAACTCCTTCAGGAGGAGGTGGAGGAAGTCCATTAATAACAAAGAAAAAAACAACTGTCGCTCCGGAAACACCAAAAACAGACACTACAACAGAATCAACCACGACACAGGAAAAACCATCAAAAACACCGCTAAAAGACATCGCCGGACATTGGGCACAAACATACATAGAAGATCTTTATGAAAAGGAAATCGTATCAGGAGACAAAGATAACAACTACAATCCAAACAAACCTATAACAAGAGCCGAATTCACAAAGATTGTCGTCGGAATGTATAATATTCCAATGCAAGATTTGGGATCAGTGGTCAGTTCATTCAAAGATGTAAAAACATCAGAGTGGTATGCCGTATACATTCAAGCCGCATACGACAAAGGAATCATTGAAGGATATTCGAAAAACACATTCAATCCAAATAAACCAATCACAAGAGCGGAAGCGATGAAGGTTATTTTGCTTGCCTCAGGCAAAAACATACTTCTTCATACTGATGAAGTTGGAATATTTAAAGATGTTTCCGCGACAGATTGGTTTGCAAAATATGCAACTTACGCAGCATTAAACGGAATAATTGACGGATACGAAGATGGTACATTCGGTCCAAACAAACCAATAACAAGAGCCGAAGTAGCAAAAATATCAGACATGATCTTGAAAGTAAATCTTGTCGGAATCGTCATGAATAGTTTGAAAAATTAGGCAAAAAATGATATAATGGCAAGATAATTTTAATAATTGTTTCCATGCTTAAAAGTCACATTCACACAGTTTGTACCCACGTACACAAACACAGGAAAAAATATCTTGCCACATACATCATTTCTGCAATTCTAACCACAGTTTTTTCTCTGATTGTGAGTGGTACAACAAATGAGAAAACAACATTTGCTGTAGCTGGAGATCTGTCCGTGTTAATACATACTCAGGAGGCACCGGGTGGTAATGAAAATGTTATTCTAGCTGACTTTATGGCAGTTGCTTTTAATCAAAATCTTGACGGGGAAGGGTTTTCCGGACTTACAGGGAAAATTCAGGTAGTTCCAGAAGGAGGAGATCCGATAGATGGAGTTCTTTCTATTGATGATGGTATGGTGCCAGGATCACGTGTATATATATTTACTCCATCAGTCGACCTTCTTCCGGAAACTGTATACACTGTCACGATTACGGGTGGTCTTCTTGGAGTAACCGCAAATGGAGGACTAGACACAATGCTGACAGATTTTTCATGGAGTTTCACTACGGTTGCCGGTCCGGACATAACCCCTCCGACAGTAACTTCTGGTACGGTAAATGATACATTAGCAGCACCTTTGACTTTGACGACAGTGAGTCCATTCGTCGATCAAGTAGAGGAAGACGCCACTTTAGGTCTACGAATAAATTTCAGCGAACATATAACAGGATCAACAATTTTAGCGGACACTTCTCCTACAGATGGTGTCCCTGATAATGCATATCTTTCTTATGTTGATGCGACAAATACAGTGATAAAAGTCGCTGGATCATGGGCAAAAACTCCTGCAGACACATACGACTATATGGTTTTTACCCCAACTTCTTCACTAAGGTATTACACGGAATATACACTCACATTAACAACTGCAATAACAGACACAGCACCGTCACCAAATGCAATGGCCGCAAATTACGTATCAAAATTTTTGACAACAGGCGATTATAGTGACTCGGCTCCAGCAATAACATCCAAATCTCCGGCAAATCTCGAAGGAGGGGTCTCTGCGGCACTTAGTGCTGCAGTTATTGTGCAATTTGACCAACCAATAAACCCTGCCACAGTTGCAGGCAATTTGTTGGTTTATAAGGCAGATGGCACGCAAGTTACAGGTACTTTAAGCATGGACGCAACAAACGGAACAACAATACGTTTTGTTCCCACAGGTGGAAATTGGTTGGCAAGCCAGACCTATTCGGTTGCATTGATCGGAGGAAGTTCAGGAATAAAAAATGTTAGAAATGTTGCTACAACATCAACATATTGGACATTTCATACCACAGTGGCATATCCGGCAGATGTCACTTCTCCATATGTATTTATCGCAGGAAGTAATATTAACAGCAACGGATTATCAGGTGTTTTAACCAATATCGGTTCTATTACAATTCCATTTGGCGAAGATAACCTAATGGACGTCGGAACAATTAATTCGACAAATATTTATCTTCTAGACCAAGATGATGCGCAAGTCGCTGGAACATCGGTTTCTTATGATTACGCAACAACGACAGCAACACTGACGATCCCTGCGTTAAACGTATGCCAGTCATATACAATTCACGTGGATAATAGTGTTACTGACGCAAGCGGAAACGGGGCTTGGGATTTAATAACTCCTGCGGTCGACGTAGAATGGACATTTTACACGCTATGTACAACACCGGTAATTACAGTAGTAAGTCCATTAAACGGTGCAACAGATGTATCCACAGGAACAACAGTAACGGTAACTTTTGATCAACCTATCAATGCGTCGGTAGCTTCACCATCCATGGCAGCACTTTCTACCTCTACAAGTACATCAGATGCAATCTTTACAAATGTAAGTATGAATGGAGATGATACGGCAGTTACACTTACTCCAAGTTCAGCACTTATAGCAGGTACACAATATTTCATCATCCTTAATGACATTTCTCCAGCAAATAACCCATCTCCAGAATACAAAATTGCAACAACGACATATTCTTTTACGACAGCAGGAACGGCACCAGAACCTGAACCTGAACCAGAACCAGAACCAGAAGTTGTTACTCCAACAGGTGGAGGAAGTCCACTAAACGTTTCAAGATCTTCATCAAAAAAATCAACTACAACTACAACAACAACTACAGAACCAACATCATTACCAAAAACCGTTACGATAACAAACACGGACGGAGAAAAAATAGTGATAACAGATGTACCTGAAGATCAAATGAAACAATATTTCATCGACAAAATGATAAAAGCAGGAATATTCAAAGGAAATCCAGATGGAACATTTGCGCCAGATGTAAGCATAAATCGTGCGGAAGTGGCTACGGTTTTCTATCGTGTATTGGGACTTCCGGAACCACCGACGACTCCAGAGTCAGATCCATTTATAGGTGTTCCGAAAGATGAATGGTATGCCGGATATATAGAAGGAATGAAAGAAAAAAAATTCCTAAATAATAGTGATAAATATTCACCTGAAACATACATAACCAAAGCCGAATTTTTGAAATTTGCAATGAATGTCTACAAATTATTGATCACGCCTGCCGAAAGAGAGGAATTAAAAACACTCGAAGCAAATACATCTACAATGCCATTTAATGATACAAGTTCGGATTCATGGTATGCAGGAGACGTAGCAGCAGCAAGCGCAAAAGGGTTTATCCAAGGTGTGCCATGTAGACAAGGGAATTGTTTCTTCGGAAATACAACAATCACACGCGCAAACGCATCAAAAATTATGTACAACATTTTTGGCGAAATTCTCGGAGTGAAATAAAAACCGCTTGCCACTTCGCGGCAATCGCTTTTTTGGTAGCGCCACGGGGAATCGAACCCCGGTTTCCTCCTTGAGAAGGAGGCGTCCTAGCCGCTAGACGATGGCGCCATGTTAAACATGTAGGCCTAGTTTAGCGAAGCAAACAAACTAAAGCAAATTTTTTTTAGCGAAATGACATTGAAAATTTCATGCTTTAAAGATATACTTAAAGTATACTTTCAAATAATCTTTTAAAATGACTAAACTAATAGGAGTTAAAGAACTTCAGAAAAACACAAAAAGTATTCGAGAACAAGTGGAAAGAGGGGTAAGTTTCATTGTTGTATACAGATCAAAGCCTATTTTTGAGATAAAACCAATCCCTGCCGATATGGATTTTTACGATGATCTAAAAGCTGAGAACATTTATAACAATAAGTTCTTAGACAAAATGGAAGAAGCGCAATCAGACGTCAAAAACGGAAAATTGAAAAGATATACCGCTAAAGAATTTATAAATTCATTGTAATGATTATTACAGAAACGGAAAGGTTCAGAAAATCACTAAATTCTCTTGATAAAAATATTAGAAAGAAAGCGAAGAAACAATTTTTACTCTTTCTGGAAAACATTTTTCATCCATCATTGCATACTGAAAAACTTGAGCCGAAGTGTAGGAATATCTGGTCATTTCGCATCGACAAACATTATCGCGTCATTTTCACGACGCAGAACAATGAGACAATTCTACTGCTTGATATAGGATCACATGATATTTATAAAAGCCTATAACGAAGATAAGTTAAAATTCGGATTGGTCTCAGATGACGACGCAGTAACGGCCTCATTTGATGTCTCAACGGAAAAGGGCAAAAAAGAGTGTATTGCAAATTTCAAATCTCTCAAGCAGAAGAAGAGACGTTGATTTTCAAATTCATAGACGTAGGAGGGCATAACAAGGTTTACTAAAATTTCCCCAAAAATTTCTGCCAAGTTTTTTTTGAAAATTTCTTAAGTCCGTTTTGTTTTAGATATCGCACTCCACTTCGAGATGTTCGCAAAAACTTTTTGAACAAGCCAAAAACACCGTCGGTAGTTCCCAAAAATTTTGCAATAATTCCTCTCTCTCCACCAAATCCGCCACCGCCAAACCCATCGCCACCTCTGTCCGGTGCAGGTCTTGGATTCTCGAGCCATTTCAAAACTGGCTCGCACACGACATTGTATCCACAAAATTTTTCCGTATATTCTCTGCCACGCGCGCCGTATTCACGCAATCGCGCGCTGTCACGTCCGCCGTTATACCATTCACGATAAATCGTCGAAATCGCACTCGCAAGCCCTTCATAATCGCCACTTTTTACGCCGACACCTGCTCCATACGCAGTGCATTCGCGTGAAATTTCACTGCCAAGAGTCGTGACGATAGGTAACCCAAATTTCATCATTTCGTTCAATCTGTTTCTCGCCCCAAAAATCGTTTCCGCGCATTTTCGGTCGACATTTAGTCCAAGATTCGTGCGTCTGTAAACATAAGGAATATCCGCAGTATTAACCCATCCCAAGAACACGAACCTATTTCGAAATTCTGATTTTTCGATCAACTCTTTAAATTTTGCAAAAGTCTTATTATCCAAGCCGGAAATCTCTCCACCGGTGGAAACAAAATACAATTTTTCACATTTTTTCATCGCCTCGGTGACACCTTTGAATAACGTAATTTCGTCGACCCAAGTGTTGTATCCTCCCATCCAAAGCATAACGAATGCATCTTTCGGGACATGCTGAAAAACATCAGCTAAATCCGCTGAAACAGCATTAGTGTCAGCATGCTCGCCCCTCTCTCCCTCGAACCATTCCGTGCCGTTTGGAATATGTTCGACGAATTTGTATCCGAAACTGTCTTTGCTCATTCTTCCAAATGACGCAAGTTCGCCATACAAGGCATATTCCTGCGGTTTTGAAACGACAGAAATTTTATCGGCGCGTGAAACGATACTTCTTTCCATATTGTAATAATGGTCGAGGTAGTCATCGCTATCCATTTTGTAGGCTTGTGCTTGCGCTTCAGCCATCACCCAACCATTTAGATCTGCCCAAAACGGAGCAGAAAAACGAAGGCAGGAAGCCAAAAATGAAGGATATGTGTTTACGCCAATAACAGCATCCGGTGAAAATTCATCACAAATTTTTTGCAGAGTTTTAAGGAGGTGAGGATCATCTTTCGAAATCAAAATTTCGGCATATTTCTCAGAAAGTGCAGTTTCTTTATACAAAACTTCGCCATCATAACATTCCGGCATCGCCACGCTAACAAATTTGACGATGAATTCTTGTCTTTTCACAGCCGAAAAAGCCCTGTCCGCTCCGGCAGAAACAATTCCACCTTCTCGCGTCAGCGGTTTCAAAAACTGCCAAGTCCTTAGTCCCGCCGCCGGCCTCGACTTCGTATTTTCCTCCGGCAATGGCGAATTTCCAATTATAAGAATTCGTTTCATAAAACTATGCTAATAACTACATTGGCATATTATCACAGAATTGGGGAAAACTTAACAAAATACATTGTCCAAATTTCGCAGCAAATATAAGCGCTACGTCACTCACTTAAGAATTTCAAATTCCACATTTCTTAAAGATATGTTAACATTTTTTTAGGAAGCATAAGGATTAACAAACATGAAAATCCTCAAAAACAGAAAAGGTTTTATCATAATAATCGGTCTGAGTATCGTTGCATTGACGATGTATTACAGCATCATGGTGCAGAAACAGATGATCAGTACGATTCAGGACATAAAAAGAAGTAATGACTTATTTCAGGCAAAATCGACCGCCCAATCAATCGGTGATTTTGTGAGTTATATTGTAGACAAACACGATGCCGGATTTTCGCTTGATACTAAGACATGCAAGTACGTTAAAGGGGTATTGAATCCATCACTCCAGGATCCTATCTGCTCAGGATATTTTCAAGAAGTTGCACTAAGACAAGCAGCAAAAGGAAACGACATGACGATAATAATCAACGTAAAAGGAAAACTTAATTCAGACGATGCAAATTCAAAATATGCTCCATGTGTAGGGTCAAACACAATGGCAAGTACTTGCTATGGAGTCCCAGCGCCGGCGACCGGAGATGCCGGAAACGACACGCTATGCCAAGCATATAAAGAATCTATAGCAAAAGACACGACAAAATATGTCAGTGATATAGACGATCCATGTAATTGGAACAAATTAACTTATGGAAGCAGTTTGACTGATAGGGTAGCCATTCCTTTGTATTCTGACACCTCAACATTTCCTACGACAACGATTTCTGGATTGCAAAACTCGACAACAAACGGAACAAATATGTCAAATATATCAAAGCCATTTGGGGATGGAAGTAAAAACTTCATTTTGCGCATAAGGACGCCATGTTTGCCTTGTGTAAACAAAGATGCAAACGGAAATCTACCAACAGGAACAAATTTGCCACTTGGAACAAGGGATTGCGAAGGCACATCCACTGCGCCAAAAAGCCCATACTACTGCTCAGATTCTGAGAGGTATGTTTTGGACACGACCACAGACGACATGATCGCCTCATGGCAAATCACAGGCCTTTGTGGCGCAGACGAATGCGGAATGATACAGTTTAAGGAGGTGGATGCAAAAGGAAAGTTAGCTCCTGGACAGTCAGCAATTAAAGAGGGTTCTATAAACGATTCAGTCTCCAAGCACAACATAATAAATACTACGACAGATTTGACCGACAAAAAACCAAGGGCAAAAGATACAACCACGTACGACACAAAAGGAATACTAATCCTCGAAAAACTAAAATCCATGACCAAACCTGTTTTTAGCATGTTCCTTAGCGGAAAATTGATAGGCGCAGTACAAGGCCAATTTGTACCGTATTTGGAATACCAATTTTTGTCAGATATTCCTGTAGGGCAAGCCAAAATCGAGAGTGAAATTCAGGTAATAATAAACAATGTAGTCTATACCCAAAAGCTGGAAAAGGCCGAAAGAAGGCCGTTAGTCGACTTCGCTATACAAAATTAATAAAGATTTGACAATTTACGAAAAAGTAGTACGATAATAAGCTTATCAAATAACCGGCAAGAATATGAGTGGACTAAAGATGCCAACACAGGGAGAAGGGATACAAGACCAAGTACCAGATCAGGGGAAAGGATTATTTAGTGAGCTTGGTGGGAAATTTGGAAGAATCCCAGTACTTAGTAAAGCAATACAGGCAGGCGCAATGCTCGGAATTTTAGGAGGTGCAGCAAGTTTGGAAGGATGTACTACAGAAAACGGATCTGTGGCCGTCGGTTCAGAAAAAGCAGGACAACGATATGGAACGATGGAGGCCGCACTTACGGTTGATGAAATGAAAGCTTTAACCACCCCAAAAGCGGTAGCCGGTGCGCAACTTTGGGATTCAAATGCAGAAATTGGAGATGGAAAGATAGGAGGAAAAGAAGTGATGTTTATTACTAGAGCAATGAACCCTGCAGGATCAGAGTGGCATTTATTCTACAAGTTGGATAAGAATTTGAAAGGATTAGTGGATTCGGGAACTTTCACAGAAGCCAAAGGAATGGAAGGTCTTTTTACAGACAAAGATTCATTTGTCAGAGGAGTGTCAATGCATAAAGATAAATTATACATATCAATGGGGTACTCTAAATTTTCAGTCGCAGAATCAGACATGGTACTGAATGCTCAAGGAGAAGTGGAACTTTCAAATTTTAAAGAAGTTGCTCAGGGCATGTCAGATACAGGAGATATTAAGGTAGTAGAAATAGATGGGGTGCCATATTTGTACGGAGCGTCTCTATCAATGCAACGAAAAAATCTTGTTACGGGAGTAGTTGAAGACCTTATTCCAGCTGGTTCAAAAAATTATGTTGGCGATGCTCCCGCATACCACAATGGAATGTGGATTGGAGGAAGGTTTGTTCAGTCTGGAGGCCAAACGGTGGAGAGAGCATACTCTGCATCAACAGCAGAAGGTGTGGCGACAAGTAGCACTCCAGTGCTCAAGCTAAATCAGGGAATCTGGGCGAATACAGGCGATGTGGCGATTGCGGAAGACGATGAAAGAGTTATAGTCACAGTAACAAAATCGAACGACGGGTATCCAACAAGTGTCCTATATTCAGAATATGTAAAACCAGTAAACCCAAATCCAGACCCAAATCCAGATGGTGGTTCTACGGAAGTTGATGGAGGTGCTACAGAAATAGCTGATGACTCAACAGTTACAGATGACATAATTCCTCCGCCAGTTGATGCGGCAGACGTTGCAGATGACACTTTAGTCGGACCAGAATTACCACCACCAGTAGACGCCGGAACAACAGAATTACCGCCGGCAGATGACATAATTCCTCCACCAGCAGATGCGGCAGACGTTGCAGATGACACTTTAGTAGGACCAGAATTACCGCCGGCAGATGACATAATTCCTCCACCAGCAGATGCGGCAGACGTTGCAGATGACACTTTAGTAGGACCAGAATTGCCGACGCCTGACTCACTACCAGACGACGGATCAGCAGAACTTCCACAGACAGATGCCATGGACGGCGAATTGCCTCCACCCGATGCACAGACACAATCAGACACTGCCGTTGGACCAGAATTACCGCCAGCAGATGATATAATTCCTCCACCAGTTGATGCGGCAGACGTCGCTGACGGCGAATTGCCGCCTCCAGATGCAAAATCCGAAGTTTCACCAGCCGATATAGCCGCAGAAATCGCAGCAGAAGTCGCGAACGACACATCGTTGCCACAACCGGACGCCTCACAGTCTGATATTTCAGTAGGCCAAGATGCATCAGGAAGCCCTGACGGAAGCCAAAATTCCGATTCTCCACAAGGCCCAGACGGGCTACAGCAGCCGGATTCATCACAAAAACCGGATGTCGGTTCAAATCCACCCGTTGCAAAAGACGGATGTTCTGCCGGTCCAACAAAATCACCAAGAGGCGCGAATGCATTAGCTGCATACATTTTAGCCGCAGTCATAGCGGTATATTCACGAAGACGAACAGTAAAAAAACTATAAAAAATCGCTAACGCAAACGTTGCCGCAGAAAACCATCCACGAGGGTGGTTTTCTCTTATAAAATATTTATAAAAAGATTTTTGTGTAGAAAATTTGACTTTTCAAAACGGTTTTATTATCTTTTTGTTGCAACTTCGGTTGCTGTGACCTTTTGGATCACATTGCCCGAGAAATCGGGTGTTGTCCGGACTTCGCTACGGTGAAGTCCTTTTTTGAATTTATTTTATAGCGCAAATTAAATTTTTTATGCTTTGCGCATTAATAAAGTAATCTGATCTTTCTTTGAGGGACATTCTGGTATTTTTCCCAGAAATTAAAATTACTTTTTTACCGTGGTCTTTAACGTATTTCAACAATGGAGAGAAGTCATTATCGTTGGATAGCAGGCAAATTGCATCATATCTATCCTTTTCATGGACTATGTCTATAGTGATTTCCACATCGAAATTACATTTTGGAATTTTTTGTCCGGATTGACTTATTTTTATCCACTGGATGTTTTTACTTACAACGTTGAATTTATGCTTCCATGCTTTCTTTATTGTCATTATTGAGCCTATTTTATTGTGATCTAACCCATAATAAAAGAATTTTCCCCCTCCAAATAAATTCAGAAATACTGCCAGTTTTTCGATATCTATAATAAGTCTTTCAAATGCCTGCAGTTTTCCTCCATTTGTGTCCCATACGTCATCTTTAAACCATTTCACTACATTTCCATAATCAACGAAAACAAATATTTTTCCAAACTTCTGTTTTAAATTTTTTATTTTGTCTATGAAATCTTCAGGTGGGAGCATAGTGATTTTTATTAATAAATGAATCAATTTGATCCTGTTTTAGCATGTCGACATTAAAAAATTGTTAAAAAATCTTAAAATTTTCATGAAATACTGAAATCGAATAGCGTTTACCCATCCCACCCCCACCCATTTTGTAAATACACAAAGCCCCATTTTTCCACAACACAATTCACCCCACAAAGTCAAATTCCTCACAAAACCACGACAGCAATCACCACAATAAAACCCGCACAAACAAGCGCAAAAACCACCACAAAACCAAATTCGCCTACACACAATCAGCAAACACCCCAAAATAATCACAAAACAAATCACGAATAGTCAACCAAATAAGCCAAAAAACCGAGTTCCACCACATCCCTATTTTTTGTCACTACTTTCTGCGAAACAAAAAACCACACTCCACAGTTATATATGGCGAACATCGGGGAACTCAGATACGGCTTGCAATTCATGAAAATCCTGAACCACCTAGACACGGAATCTCAAAAAATCACATGAAAAGGGCTCGATCCGTGCACGTAATGACTAACCAAAATAATTGACGCTGACTAGTCGGTTTGGTAAATTCATTCGTGATAAGGCTCGCTCGCCCGTTATTGTTGAATTGAGAGAAAAATTGATCTTTGATAATTAGGGGAACTTAGAGTTTGGCCGCACGATTAATCATAATTATGCGCCCACGACGATTAACTATTAGATGAAAAAAACAACAGGCAACTAAACTGTCTTGTGAGGTCTGACGTCCAATAAAGAGGGTGCGTCAGAATAGCAGGGCTTTATAAACAAAAACCTTTTATCTGTTTCTTCATATCTGTTTCTCAAAAAGGACATCCGTCTTATCCACGGCATGTCCATAAAAATATTTATTTTTAACCCATATACAATATGGCTAACTTCCGCAAGATACTTGCGACTCTTTCTACAGTCGCAATTCTATCTACGCTTGTTGTGTCTACGGCTGTTTCAGCTGCAGGATACACAGACGTCCCAACAGACAGCTGGGCAAAGTCTTACGTAGACAACCTAGTTGAACTTGGTGTATTCACAGGTGAAGGCAAATTCCGCCCAGCCGACAATATGTCAAGAGCTGAATTCGTAAAATCAGTAGTAGTAGCTGCTGGACTACAAGGTACAACAGCAATTACATTCCCAGACGTTAAGGACGGAGATTGGTTCGCTCCTTACGTTAAAACAGCTGTAGCAAATGGAGTAATCGGAGGATACGCGAACGGAAAGTTCGGTCCAAACGATTCTCTAACACGTGAACAGGCTGCTAAAATCGTTGTTAAAGCTTTCGATTTACCGGAAGCAACACCGGCTGCAGCATCTTTCACAGATGTTAAATCTACAGATTGGTCTTATTCATACGTTGAAACTCTAGTTTCATACGGAATTGTTTCTGGATACGGCAATGGAAAATTTGGACCAATGGACCCAGTAAAGAGAGAACAGGTTGCTAAAATCGTTTCTCTTGCACTTTCTCCAGTGGCTCCAGTAGTAGTAGAGCCTGGTACAGAAGTAACTGGTGGAGACTTAGGTGTTTCTCTATCAGCAGCAACACCAGCAGCCGTAACTCTTCCATCAAACGCTACTGCAGCTGCAGTATTGGCGGTAGATCTTACAGCAGGAAGCAATGATGTTACTTTCAACGGATTCACTGTTCATAAGAAAGGAGTAGGAACTCTTCCTTCTGCATTCCAAGCTTACCTATATGATGGAAACAATAGACTTACAGCAGGAAAAAGCTTGAACAGCTCAACAAACAACATTGAATTCTCAAATGTTGGTCTAAAAGTTGCAGCTGGATCAACAACAACCGTTGTGATGAAAATCGACGTTGGGGATACTGGAACTACAACGGGAGAAGTTCAGTTCGAACTTGTATCTGATGCTTCAGTAAAATCAACAGCAGACGCTGTAGCAGGAGACTTCCCAGTTGTTAGCGAAACAATCGGACTTTCAACTACAGACGTTGGAACGATAACAATCGCTAAGAACGGATCTACTACAAATCCAAAGGTTGGACAAGTAGGTGCTGAAATAGCTAAATTCAAATTGACAGCTACTACAGAAGCTGCAAAACTTGAACAACTTGGACTATATGTGGCTGGAACAATCTCAGCAGCAGATGTAACAAACCTAAAACTTTATGTTTCAGGAACAACTGATCCTATTGCTGAAGTTGATGGTGTAAACAGCAAAGATCTTGCACAATTCGTTTTCGCAACTCCTTACGAAATTGAAAAAGGAGGCACAAAGAGCTTCTATGTAACAGCAGACATGGCACCTGGAAGAAATACAGATACATTGTCTATCTACGTTGATGAAAATACAGACGTAGTTGCTATCGGAGGAACATACGGATTCGGAATGGCTGTCACAAAGACAAACTACATGAGCACAACATGTACAGCTTCTGATTCTTCAACATGTTCATTCTCAACTCTTGAAGGAGGAGACATCACAATTGCATCAAGCGGTCCATCAGCGACAGACGTTGCTGTAAACGCAAAAGATGTACATTTGATGGATTTCACAATCACATCTGTTAGCGACAATACATTTAAGAACTTCGGAGTTGGATTGCTTGGATCTGAAAGTGCAGATACAACAGAAGGACTTTTGAATGGCACGGCTGCTAATTTCACAGATATTAAAGTTATCAACACGGAAACAGGAGAAACTCTTATGGGACCAGTTGATGTAACTTCATTTACAGATACTGGACTAACAGGAGGTACTGCAATCACTGACGCAGATGACGATGCTGCTCAGGCGTACTACCTATTCACAGATGAATTCTCAATGGCTGCAGGTCAAACACTAAAACTTGCTTTGACTACAGATGTTGCAAATACATCATCTTTAAGCGGAATGACTTTGGTTTCATCTCTACAACTTGGAACAACATACCCACAGGTTAAAGATGTAAATAACAAAACTCTTACAAATTCATCTTCTCTTGTTCCAGCTTCAGTAATTACTGGAAAGACAATGACAGTAAAGAGCCCATCTTTGACAATGTCTTTGGCTTCTACTCCAGCAGCTGGATCGACAACAAAGGTAAAAGGAACAAAAGATGTTAAATTCGTAGGAATGACATTCGCCTGCGGAGCAGCATCAGATTGTAAAGTTACAGATCTATCATTGACTGGATATTTAGATGCAAGTGCAGGAAATGATACATACGCTGTGGCTGGAGTAAGCGCATACGTAGGAAGTGTTAAACTTCTAGATACAGCAGGAAAAGAGATTGCTCCATACAAGAGTGTAAACTCAACAACAGGTGTTGTTGCATATACAAATATGGGTTGGACAATCAAAGCGGGAGAATCTGTCACTGTTTATGTAGTTGGTGATTTGTCATCAAATGCAACAGCGGGAGATGATGTAGCTTTCGCACTTGCAACCGCAGATAACGTAACTGTTGAGGATACAGACGGAAATGCTATCACTACAAAAACAGGTGCTCCAAACTTTGGTGCGTCAGTAGCTGGTGGTAAAACTGCATACGTATTGACTTCAGCAGGAGGAACATTGACAGCGTCAGTTGACTCTTCAACGGCTAAAAACAATATCCTTGTTGCGGGATCAGTAGATCAATCAGTTTCTAAATTCAAGTTTACAACAACAGATGAATCATTTGTTGTTAAAAAACTTGCTATAAACAACAGACAATCTGCAGTAGCGGCAGCAACAAATCTAGGAGATTATGACAATAATGTAGTTTCAGTTAAGATCTCTTACGTAAATAGCCTAGGAGTAGCTGAATCAAAAACAACAACATTGACAGGTGGTACGGCAGAATTCTCAGGTATGGATATGTTTGTTGATAAAGACGATAGTGCGGTTGTTTCAGTGTCAGCAACTCTTAATACTATTTCAGGAGGAGCTACAGCTGGAGAATTAGTAGATCTAAACCTTGCTTTCGAAAACTTCGAAGCGGTTGCACAAGGATCAGGAGGTACTTATAAAGCTGATGCATTAGATGCTACAACAGTAGCTACTGGAGCATACCTAAGCATTGGTACAAAAACATGGACAGATCCACAAGGACTTGTTCTTGATGGAGCCGAAGCTACAGTTACGCTAGGGTCTTCACTAGAATTTATGGTAGATCAAGGTGATGATACTGCACCATTAGTATTCCTACCGGTTGGAACGTTGGTATGTTTCAACGCAGACGTTGTGGAGGTAGGAGCTGACGCAACAGAGGATGGAACATGTGGATCAAATGACAACATTGTTGTTATTACGGGAAGAACAGAAGGAACAACAGAAGATACATATACAGGATTAGTTGTAGACGATGCGGATGCAGCTATGGCTACAAATCTTGCAGTATACTACTCTCTTCCAGGTACGGGTTACCTAACAGCAGCTAAAGAACAGGTTGTATACGAATCTAAACCAGCAATTGCCCTAGATTCTTCAAGCCCATCAGGCTCAAGATCTATCAGCGCTACTGACAGACCATTCGTATTCACAGTTGCTGAAACAGGAGGAAAAGACAAACTTCAATTCAGAATGGCAGAAGTAAATCCAGCTACAGAAGCTGCAACAACTTTCCCGGCCTCAGAACTAGCTGGAGCATTCACTGGAACAGATGAGCTTGCAGATGTTGCTAGTGGTGGAGTATCAGGAGGATTCCAACAAGATACTAACGCTGGAGGTGATGCAATGGCAATAACATATACATTTACTGCAGCAGCTGATCTTAGAGCTTACAGTGGAATGAGTGCATGGGTAATGTCAGATGAAACTACCAATACAATGTCGATCAGAACTGTTGATGCAACAGCTAACAATACTGCAGCTAGCAGCACTATGGTTGCTAATACATGGCAGTTTGTAGACTTGTCTTTCGCAGGAGTTGATTCAAACCAACTTGATGCGGTAACATCATTAAGCTTCTTCGTTACATCTGGTTTAGCTGTAAACAATAAACTTTACTCAATTGATGAAATTACTCTTTACAAAGAAAAAGTAACAATCTCTGCTTCTGCAGACGCAGACATCGATACGGTTACATCTGATTCAGCAGACAATTTAGTGTCATACTTGAAAGATGGAAATGATACAGTGATGACTGGATACTGGTACTCATCAACACAGACAGTGGCAGATGCTTCATCAGCTTCTATCACTCTATACCCAACAACAGCTGATTTTGAAATCTCAAAGGGAACTACAAAGACATTGTCCCTTCAGGTTGATTCAGGATCATTGTTGAATGAGGATGCAGGTACAGACGATCCAGTAACATTCTCTATCAGCTTAGGTTCAATGTCTGCAACTGTAGGTACAGTTTCAGCCGGAGGACTATGGTGGTATGATACAAACGCACAAGCTAAATGGCTTGGTGACGTTGCAAATACAACATTCTCTAGCAACACAGTTAAATACTAGTATTGCTTAGACAATAGTGTAAATGTAAATACAGAAACGGTAGCCTAGAAAGGCAATTTAAACCCCCACCTAAAAAGTGGGGGTTTTTTTTATGCAAAAATTATGGTATAAAGTTTAAGCAAATTAATATTTATAAAATAAACAATTTAAAAATGAAAACTTATACAAAGTTTATGGCAATAATTATGACATCATTTTTTGTCCTTTCGGGATGTGCATACACTCCAGACAGGTCATATATGACACAAGAAGCTACTGCCAAAGAAGAGAAAATATTGCAAGACGCAAAAGATAAATACAACCAATCAAAAACAGATGACGAAAAACAAAAACAATTATTTGAAATGGCATTTAGATACCAAAATTTAGGAGATTACGACAACGCTATAAGTTCTTATGAACAAGTTTTAAAAATAAGCCCTACTCACTATCAATCTCTAAACAATCTAGCGACAATATACGAAGAAATGAAAGAGATTCCAAAAGCTCTAAAATACGAGCAAAAGCTGTATGAAAACAACGTAACAGATCCTGAAGTAATAAATGATGTAATAAGACTTCTAGTTGAAAACAAACAACTAGCGGAGGCTAAAAAATTACTTGAGACTTTCGCAGTTTCTAGCGTAGGGAAAAACAATCTAGAATTTATAAGTGGACAATACGTCTTCATAACTGACGCAGAGAAAAAAGCAACGAAGTAGTAATCACTTCGACGCAAATACACAAAAGTATCTTGGCTTTTGTCAAACAAAATATGCCAACTATTTTTGCGTTTATAAAGAGATAGTACTAATATTTCAAACAGAGAAAAATTCTCAAATCTAATATTTTTAACTTAACAAAAGTATGAATATCAAAAAGATTATTCAGAACCTCTTGCTCACGACAGGGCTTTTCCTGGTCGCAAGCATGGGAACAGCCTTCGCGGCCACAGGAGAAGGTACAGCGACTGTAAACGTAGGTACTGGAGGAACACATGCAGGAGATGCTACCTATGGTGGAGCGGCAGCATCTGGAATTGTAACGGTAGGAACACAAAGCTATTTAAAAATTGATCTGACAGTCGGAGCGGCAGGTATTACTCCAGTCGAGAACAATGTAACGGTTCAAATAAATACAAATCTATTCCCTACGAATGGATGGGGCGCAGGAGTGGCAGCGCCAGCCGATGTGAACGTGGTAGGAGAATGGTCTCTTGTGTATACAGATACGGATTCTATTACTACAGACAATACGGCAATAGATCTTTCCTCAAGTTCCAACAACGTTACAGGATTGATCACTATTCAGGCAAATCAGCAAATGGATGCAACAGATATTATTACGATTTACGCAGCAGTAAACGACACTAACTATGCACGTGCAGCGGCAAACATTGTGATACAAACAAGATCACTCACAGCTGCGACAGCCCTTACTACGATAGCTATACCTCCAACAATCGCCACTCAAGCGCAGCAGCCAACAGCAACAGCGGCAACAGTCACGTTACAAACGGCAACAGTTGGAGCGACACAAAATACATCAATTACTTTTACAATTCCTAGAGATCTTGTTTCTGGGGACACTGTGGAATTTACACTTCCGTCAAGCCTATATGTCGGAGGTCTAGATATAACAGATTCAGCACAGACTTTCGGAGGTGTAGCGACATTTGATTGTACGGCTACGCAATTTATGGTGTGTACAGCTGATGGAACTATTGGTGATGGATCAGGTCCATCAACAGGAGTAATAACGCTTACAGGAGTAACAGGACGATATATCTTAGGGGCACAAACTTTAACAAATTTTGAAGTTGAATCGCTTGGTACGGCGGCAAATGATATAGCAGTGGATACGTCGGTTGCTGTAGACGCAGTAACGGCAGCACAAGCGTCAGGAGCAACAGCGGCAACAGTAACATTGGCAAGTGCAGTTGCTGGAGTTACGCAAACAACGTCGGTAAATTTCACATTGCCAGTTCCGTTAATAAGTGGAGACACAGTACAATTTACAATGCCTGAATATTTATATGTTGGAGGATTAAATGAGTCAAATTCAGCGCAATCATTTGGGGGGGCAGGAACATTTGACTGTGTAGATACGGTTCAAGCTATAGTGTGTAGGGCGGATGGCGCAGTGAATGCAGGAACAGGAACAATATCTCTACTTGGTGTTACAGGAGAATATGTAGCTGAGGCAACAACTCTTGCAGATTTTGAAGTGGAATATCAAGGAGGATCGACAGCTGATGTAGCGGTAGATATGTCAGTAGCTGTTCCAGCGGTCACGATTGGAGCGATCTCTTTTGCAACGATTACTCCAGCCGACATGACCTCTTCACAGTACAATCCACACACAATCGCATTTACTACTCCATACATCCCAAGCGAGGGGAAAATAGTAATCACATATCCATCAGGATGGGACGTAGCTTCAGTAAATGGATTAACGGCACACACATTATCAGGGCTTAGCGGAACATGGATCGCAAGCGTATCAGGACAAGTAATCACTCTAACTCAATCAGCAGGTGGAACAGCAACAAGCGCAGGAGCAAAAAGCCTAAAACTTGAAAGTATAAAAGCTCCAGTATCTGCAGGTAGCGGAGGGAACGCAACTATTACTACCAAAATAGCCGCAGGAACAAACATCGCAACTTTAGCTACAGTCTCCACCGGCACAGTAGCCGCAGGAAGTAACTCAGGAAGCTGGGATAGCTCAACAACAAACAATGCAACGGGACAATCTCTCACAACAACTGCCACAACTACAACAACTACAACAACTACTACAGATACAACTTCAACAACTACTCCATCAACCCCAGCGACGACAACCACAACCGACACAGACAAAAGCGTAACAGCGCCAACCCCAGAACCTGTAGTCGTCACAACTCCATCAGGCGAAACAGTCACACTCACAGATCTACCTGAAACACACTGGTCAAAAGATGTAGTGACAGCGATGGTCGAAGCTGGAATCGTGAAAGGAAACGCAGACGGCACATTCAAACCTGATTCAAGCCTAAATCGTGCAGAAGCAGCAGCCCTTCTATACAGAGTTATGGGACTTGAAGAACCAATTGCTCCTGAAATCACACCATTCTCAGACGTTGCAGTTAGCGAATGGTACGCAGGATATGTTTCAGAACTAAAAGACAGAAAAGTAGTAAACGGAAATCCGGACGGAACATATAAACCTACAAACGACATCAACCGAGCAGAATTCCTAACATTAGCGATGAATCTATACTCATACCTTGCTGACGACGACACAAAAGCGGCGGTTGACGCCCTAAAAGCAGGAGAACAAACAAAAGCATTCAAAGACCTAGACGCATCAAAATGGTATTCAGGAACAGTAACAGCGGCGGCAGAAAAGGGATTCATCAGCGGAAAAGCATGTGGAGAAGACAAATGCTTCAACGCGGAATCAAACATCACAAGAGCAGAAGCAACGCAAGTTCTATACAACATGTTCGGAAAAATGTTACAGGTTGAATTACCTGTGAAATAATCGCACACAATCTGCCAAGGCAGACGCGCGAATCACAAAAACGACTAATCAAAAACCCACCCCAAAAAGGTGGGTTTTTTGTTGAGGCAATGCTGGTCGCCACCCCTATGAGCAAATTCACCATTTTCGGAACATTCCGAAAATTTTAGAAAAATTTTAAGAAAATTTAACAATTCCTTAATGTTATTTTGCTAGCATGGCTTGCATAAGCTATATATCTTTTAATTTTTAAATTTATGAAAAATAAAACAGAACTAGCGGTTTTCGAAAATAAGTATATTCGTCGTGACTGGAGTGGAGGGGAGTGGTGGTTTTCGGTTGTAGATGTAATCGGAGTTTTGACTGATAGTGTTCAACCAAGTAAATATTGGACGGCGATGAAAGCAAGGGTAAATAATGAAGACGGACTTGAACTATCTACAATTTGTAGACAGTTCAAGTTGCAAGCCTCGGACGGCAAAAAACGCGAAACTGATTGTTCGAATAAAGAAGGAATCCTACGAATAATTCAATCGATTCCTTCTCCAAAAGCAGAGCCTTTTAAAACGTGGCTGGCAAAAATCGGAGGAGAAAGGCTGGATGAAATAAAAAATCCTGCAGTTGTCATGCAGAGGATGAAAGCCATTTACGAACAAAAAGGCTATCCGAAAGAATGGATAGAAAAACGCATGCGAAGTATCGCGGTGAGGCAAAATCTGACCGATGAATGGGATAAAAGAGGTGCAAACGATCAGAAGATTTACGCAATTTTGACCAATGAAATCATGCGTGGAACTTTTGATATGACAGTACCCGAGTACAAGGATTTCAAAGGAGTTACAAAGCAAAACTTGAGAGATCACATGAACGACATGGAACTGATTTTGACAATGCTAGCCGAAGCCACAACTACTGAACTACATAAGACACGAGATTCAACTGGTTTCAAAAAACTGCATACAGATGCGCACGACGGTGGAGAAATCGCAGGTCGCACACGCAAAGATATCGAATCTCAAACCAGCAAGAAAGTATCAAGCAAAGAAAACTTTCTACACCTAAAAAACAACAAGAAAAATCTGGAATAGCACGGCCAATTTTGCAAATACGGATATTATGACTACAACAATATCGATTGATAAAGAAATTAGAGATAAGGCAGCTAAAAAAGCAAAAGACGATAAACTTTCCGTTAGTGCTGTAATTAGAATACTTTTAATTGATTATACGGCTGGAAAAATACAAATAGGGACACGAATCAACGAATCTCCTGCACCGGAAATCATCCAAGTCGATCGCAATACTCAAGCTTTGATGGATATGGTTGTATCCAAATGGCATAAGAAAAACCATAAATGAAATATTTGAGATATAAATTCTCATAGTCGGCAAAAATCTCTCTTCTCCGCTCTCTCCCCACACCTCCATCTTCTGTCAACGAAATATCTCCCGATTTTATTTACCAAAATATGTTTCCGAGATAAAATTGACAAAAGCGCGCAATTCTTCGCGAAACTATGTGATACGTGAACCACAAACCTATGAAAAAAAGCATACTAAACCTACTTCTGAAATTTTCAATTACAACAATTTTCGCAGTAGCACTATCGACGCTATTTGCCTCTCAGGCATTTGCCAGCACAACTCCAGCAATCACATCAGCAACATACAAAACCGGAGTATCAAAAATAATGGTAAATTTCAATGTTCCGGTATGGGGCGACAAATACAGAACAACGACAATCGTTGCATCAGATTTTCAACTTAGTGAAACATGTGGATTTTCAGGATCGGCAACGATCTCTTCAGTAAACCATACAATGGGAAACACATGGGCACTTTTGACAATAGCAGGTGCAGCAGGTGGAGACGAAACGTCATGCAAAATCGCGGCAAAATCAGGCAGTATCTATACTGTAGGAGGAGCAGTGAGTGAAAAAACAATAAATCTTACTTCCGACACGACAGGGCCGGTTCCAAACACAGGATTTGGAGAAAGTGGAAAATTTGTGACAGGGAACAATTATGTGTTATTTTCATTCGATGAACCGATTTTCGGAAATAGCAGCGCTTCAGCCGCAGTTGCAAGTACTGCTTTGACGCTTACAGATGGCAATGTTTCAGGATGTGATAACTTTGTTCTTGGACAAGAAGTCACAGTCGCAGGAGCAGATTTTATAATAGAAAAATGTAATACCGCGGCCGTTGCTGGAGATTCAACAACTTCTGGAGGCGATACATTTTCCGTAAATGCAGCATCGATATATGATGCGCTCGGAAATGAAGCGGCTTCTGGAGCAGGCAAATCAATGGTAAATCTGGAAATTTTCAACAATTTTAACTTTTCAAAAGTACATACAGGAGATGCAGAAATTGATGCAGAAGCACGATATGCTTCAGGATACGCTCTTACTAGATATAACTATCCTGCATTTAATACGCCTACACCAAGCATGACATCTACGCTTCAATCATCGGATTTTGCATATACGGATACAGTTCAAGGATCCAGAACTTTATCGTCAGTGGATCATTTACCTAACATGCAATGGACGGTTTTCACTTTTAGTTCGATTTTTTCACCGTCAGATTTAACCACTGCGACAGCAGACACAATCGCAAGAGCTGACGCTACGTCAATCTATGATCCATGGGGAAGAACCATAGATAATACCGGTACAACTTTATTGAAACTGACCGACAACACGGCGCCTGTAATCATTGCTATTACGAAAGAACTTGGAAATAAAATCACAATAGAATACAGCGAATTTGTAAAAATTAGCACATGGACTTCAGGGCCTATGACTGCCGCAAGTACCTCATCAGTTGGAGATATAACAACTGCGGGAGTGATCGAGGGATTCGGTTCATTTGTCACGGCAGGAACACCTGGAGATGTGACAGTTCCAACAACAAAAAATACAGTTGAACAACATGTAAGTTCATTGAAATTTATCATCACATTAGCTGGACAAACAAATGGATATCTAAATTCAGGATCTTCAATAGAACCATCTGGAATATTCACACCAAACGGTACAGGCACATGTGTAAAAGATTGGGAGCCAAACACTGGAAATTGCATAGAAGCAACATCAATTCAATCAACAATCACGTCTTCAAGTGAATGGGATTTAACGAAACCAAATGTATCTTCAATCACAGTAAGTGACGCAGTAGGATCAAATGGGAAAATAGATCGCGCAGTATTGGTATTTGATTCAAATATAAAAGACGCATCAATCACAAATGGAGATGCAACACTTGGAACAATAGGCGTAACTACTGGAACATTTGACACAGGAACGGCAAATGACACAACAACAACATTCAATAGAACAAACGACACGGCAAATGTCGACACTACAGCCACAGGAACAAATTCAGATTTTACATACTCTGGATCAACGACAAAAATTACAGATATGTATGGAAATCTATTAAGCACTTTAACACCTGGAACAATTATCACGGTAGATGTTCCAGAGACGGATGGGGTAGCCCCTATGCTGCTTACGAAGTATTACATGGACAACGGAACGGATGGATCGGTTGATAGATTAGTTTTAAATTTTTCTGAAAACGTAACATGGAATGATGGAGATTTGAGCCAGTTTTTGGTGACACAGCAAAGTCTAACTGGATTTGCCGGAAGTCCGACAGTGTCTACAGGAAGTGGAACAGCTACACTTACGTTGACGGTTCCATCAAGTACAAATCTCACTGGAGTGAGTGGAGGAACAGAACCAACAGTTGCCTACACACAAAGTGGAACCTCGGCAAATAGAGTAAAAGACACCGCCGGAGTGGCGAACGATCTAGCAAGTTTTGGAGCAACATCGATAACAGACCTTGCTTCACCAATCATGGTGTCTGCAACTTTAGGACAATCAGGTGGTTACAATGCAATCACATTTGTATATTCAGAATCGGTATTTAACGCACCAACAGGAGCAAGTACATCATCATATGGAGATACTACATCTGCAGGGACGGTAGCGGGTTTTGGTACAGCTTCAACACCTGGAGACGTAACAGTAGCAACAACAAAAAACACAGTAGCAGGAAACGGAACTACAACCCTTACAGTGAAACTTGCAAATCAAACAGGAGCATATATGAACATTGGTTCTTCAACAAAACCATCAGGAACATTTTCTCCATTATCCACTTTACAGGATGCAGCGGCCAACACGGTAACAATGAGTCACACAGTTACGATCACGGATGGGACATGGGATTTGACAGCGCCGAGTGCGGTGAGTGGATTTGGATATGAAGCGATGGTTGGAGGAGGAGAAGCAAGAATGGAATGGACAGCACACGGAGCATTGGCAGATTTTTCTAGATACATACTTGGGTATTCACAAACGGCAGGGATAAGCCTAACAAGCAGCCTGTGGACATCGAGTAACGATGCGAACTTAACAACAATAGGAACAAACGCAACGGTGATCACGGGATTAACAGAAGGAGATACCTACTATTCAAAAATATACGCAGTAGATACAGCAGGAAATGTTAATACCGGAAGTACAGAAGTACAATTCGTGCTACACGGAGCCTCAGGTGGTTCAAGCGAAAGCTCATCATCAAGTACAACCACAACAACAACTACAACGCCGACGACAACCACTACAACGCCAGTTGTAGAGCCGACACCAACACCGGTTACGGAACCAACCACAGAGCCAGTGACAGAACCGACTGTACCAACAACACCCGTTGTAGAACCGATACCGGAACCAGAAATATTAACCACTGAAGAACAGATAGCGGAAGATAAAAAAGAGATAGAAGAATCACCGGATAAAGTATTCATCGAATGGGCGATAAAAGAAGGAATATTTCAAGGAAATGCAGATGGAACATTTGCGGTAAACAAAGCGATAAATCGAGCAGAAGTGGCAGCGGTATTTAGCCGAGTACTAGGATATTTCTATCCATCAAAACCGGAAGTAGATCCATATACAGACGTATCAAAAGACGCATGGTATGCAGGATATATCCAAAAAATGAAAGACCTGAAATTCATTAGTGACAAGGCGAGCACATATGGACCTGAAGTATATGCGAGCAAAGTAGAATTCTTGAAATTTGCAATGAACGTATACAAACTATTATCACCGACAGAAGTACCAGACCTAAAAACACTCGAACAAGATTCAACAAATATAAAATTTGGAGATGTCAGTGCTACAGCATGGTACGCGCCGGATGTCGCAGCAGCAAGCGCAAAAGGATTTCTAGATGGAATGGGAACAGTCTGTGATAAAGGAAATTGTTTTTATGCAAACGCAACAATTACGAGAGGAAGTGCAACAGAAATTCTATACAATATGTTCAACAAAATACTCGGAGTAACCCAATAAAAATCACAAAACCCCTCACACAGCGAGGGGTTTTTATTTTAAATTTACATTCGTAATCCAGCCTACGTAAGCTGGAGAGATTTTAGAAAAATTTTAACTTTTTTTAACGATTATTTAATGTCGGTATGCTAAAACTTTCACTGCTATCAGGCGTCGTGAAATTTTTTAGCAACGAAACTTGCCACAGGTACTGTAAAAAATCTCCAAGACCTTAAAAAAATTCTTGCAACCGGCGCCTGAGCCATCAAAATCATATCTGCCAAACATTGACAATGTATGCCAAAGCTTGCTAACCTCAAAAGAGAGTTACAAATAACAATAAAGAACATGATAACAATAAAGAACATGATAACAATAAATATTTCATTAAATAAAGAATTGGCAGACATAGTAGAGCATGAGGTGAAAACAAAAAAATACGCAAACAGAAGCGAATTTTTCAGGGACCTCATAAGAACAAATTATATATTGAATGATATAGAAGAGCTTGATAAAAATGATCCGGATTACAAACTCGTTCGAAAAATAGAAAAAGATGCAGAATTTATTGATATTTCACAATTGTTATAACAAGAAAAAATGTTCAAAGTTGTATTAGAAAAAAGAGCAGCGAAAATTTTTAATAATTTTAATCAAAAAATTAAAAAAATAATTTTACGAAAAATAAAATTACTTTCGCTCCATCCACTACCGTTGGGAAAGAATATAAAACAATTAAAGAACGTAGATGTTTTTAGACTTAGGGTAGGCAATTACAGGATCTTATACAGAATAAATAATGACATAATAGAAATATATGCAATCGGTCACAGAAAAGATATTTACAGAAAACTTTTATTAAACTGATTTCTTTAGCTTTTGAGCCATGTCAGTTTTCTCCCAAGTAAAACCCTCGCCTGTTCTACCAAAATGCCCGTAAGCGGCAGTTTTTTTATAAATAGGACGTCTCAAATTCAAAGTCTTTATGATCCCTTGAGGTGAGAAATCAAAATTCTTTTTTATAACTTTTGCAATATCACTATCAGAGATTTTTTTACCATCTTTCATCGCTCCTGTTCCAAAACTATCCACAAAAATACTTACAGGTTCTTTCACTCCGATAGCATAAGCAACCTGTATTTCACATCTTTTGCAAAGTCCGGCAGCCACAACATTTTTTGCGACATACCTTCCCATATACGCACCACTTCGATCGACTTTTGTGGGATCCTTACCAGAAAAACAACCTCCACCATGTCGTGCCATTCCACCATAAGTATCAACAATTATTTTTCGTCCTGTAAGTCCACTATCACCTGGAGGTCCACCAATGATAAATCTTCCAGTTGGATTTACGTGATATTTAGTTTTGCCATCTAGAAGCCGTCCACAGACAGGTTTGATGACATGTTCGATCACATCTTTTTTAATTTTCGACTGAGAAACTTCAGGGCCATGTTGAGTGGAAACGACAATAGTGTCGATACGAACTGGTTTAAATCCATCATATTCGACAGTCACCTGTGTTTTACCATCCGGACGTAAATATGGAAGAATATTTTTCTTTCGAACTTCTGCAAGTCTCATCGCAAGTTTATGTGCAAGCATTATCGGCATAGGCATGAGCTCGGGAGTTTCATCACATGCAAATCCAAACATCATTCCCTGATCTCCAGCTCCACCTGTATCAACACCTAACGCAATATCAGCGCTCTGTTCATCAATCGCGGTAAGTACACTACAAGCTTTATAATCGAATCCATAAATGGCATCAGTATAACCAATATCTTTGATTGTATTTCTCGCAATTTTTGCAATATCGGCATATCCATTAGTGCGAATTTCCCCTGCCACAAGCACAAGACCAGTCGAAACCATTGTTTCGCACGCAACCCTACTTGTAGGATCTTGCCTAATCAAATCATCCAAAATAGCATCAGAAATTGCATCAGCGATCTTGTCAGGATGCCCTTCAGTGACTGATTCGGATGTGAAAAGATATGTAGACATCGCGAAAATATATAAGTAAAATATTGCAGAGGAAAATATACATCAGAAAACAAGGATGAACAAGCCAAAAATCTCGATAATTATAATTCACTACAACACACCGCATTTTTTAAAAACATGTCTTGATGGAATTTTTGGCCAAACTTACGAAAACATAGAAGTAATTTTCATAGACAATAATTCCACTGAAAAAGACGGACTGGAATTTGTCCGTAACACATATTTGAATAATTCAGAACTTCGCAACAACAAGCCTTTAATAATAATAGATAACGCCGAAAATCTTGGTTATGCGAAAGCTGCTAATCAAGGAATCAGGTTTTCTTTAGCGGGTGGCGGCGAAATAAATAAACCTGAATTCCTTGTCATTACGAATCCAGACATCATATACACACCAGAATATTTCGAAGAAATCGTTGAAAGAATGGAAAAAGATCCGAAAATCGCATCGATCACAGGGAAAGTTTACAAATATGATTTCGCAAATAAAAAACCGACAAATATTATTGATACGGTTGGACTTTTTGCATACAAAAGTAGACGAGTAATTGACGACGGACAGGGAGTGGAAGACATAGGTCAATTTGATGAAGAACAAGAAGTGTTTGGAATTTCCGGAGCATGTCCACTATATCGTAGAAAAGCGCTTGAGGACGTCAAAATCGGCGACGAATATTTGGACGAAAATTTTTTTATGTACAAAGAAGATGTTGATCTTTCATGGAGATTTTTATTGTTTGGATGGAAGAATTTATTTTATCCAAAAGCGATTGCGTATCATGGAAGAGGTACTGGAGTAATAAGAAGATTCACAAATAAAGAGGTAGTCGAAAATCGCAAAAATTTAAGTAAATTCCAGAAAAAATATTCTTTCAGAAATCAACTTTTGATGGAAGTAAAAAATGAACTTCCAGGAAATTTTTTCAAAGATTTTTTTCAAATAGTTGGCAAAAAAATTCTTATGTTTGGATACATAACAATTTTTGAACCGTATCTTTGGGGAAGTTTTTACGGCTTTCTTAAGCTGCTTCCGAGTACTTTGAAAAAACGCACAGAAATAATGAAACGCAAAAAATCTTCACCAAAAGAAATGTCGAAATATTTCGGCAAAAAATCAAAATACGAGAAATAAGATCGTGAATTTCTTCCCTGTTTTTTTGATTTTGAGCGAGCGGAGAGCAAAGATTCGAATATGTGTTGGGTAGTCACCTCTAATTTTTCATCTTTATTTCGCCCTGTGGTAAGCCACGTCTGCGCTATGCGCAATTTCGTGCCTCTCACCGACATGCCCTTTTTCGTATTTCGATATAATCGTTGTCCATGCTATGCGCAAGTTCATGATGTTCTCTGCAAAGCGGAGCGAGATAGTGCGGATCGTGGCTTTGTGCTAAGGAAAATCGTTGTGTGTGATGAATTTGTTCCGACAATTTTTGGCAATTTTTTATCGAACATTTCATTCCGTGTTCTTGCTGGAGAATTCTTTTTATGGAAATAGGGATGTGGCGGAAAGGGCTTGTAACTACCACTCTTTCCGCATTCGCCTCTGAGATCCTCATGCCAGATTTTGTCATTAAATTTTCATTTTTCTCCGCCATCTTTTTCGCAATTTCCGCTTTCCTCTGCGCAATTTCTTCCTCACGTTTTTGCAGAAATTCCTTCAAAAGTTCGTTTATGTCGATTCCTTTTTGTTGAAGTTCAAGCAGTTTTTCCTGAATTTCCGGATTGAGATTTAGTGTTTTTGATGTGAAAATATTTTTGAAATTTTCTGTAGAATTTTCGCAGTTGCTTTTCTCGATTTTTGTGTCAAAACACATCTGCCCGGGCAGACTTTCTGATGTGGTTTCTGGCTCAAACAAGCCATTTTGGTTGTAATTTTTAGAATTATCCAATAGATTGTTTTGATCTTTTTTGTCATTTGTTTTTGCAAATTTCTCATCTCTCACCAAAGTTTCTACGGCATTTTTTGATAAGACCTGAACTTGCATAGCCAAAAATTTTTCATTTTCCGGAGTAACAATCGAAACCACTCGGGCCAATTTATTGATACTGACTTTTCCGCTTGTTAGTAACGTTTTTAGCGTTGGCGTTTCTGAAAATCTCTTCTCAAGATTCAAAACAAGACGCACTTGTTCTTCACTCATTCCAGCCAATTTTTTTGCAAATTCAAAAATCGAAATAAAGCCTTTCTTCTCGTATAATTTGCGTCTAAAAACTTCCGGCAAAAGTCCCGCAAATCTTTGTCGCCAGATTCGTGCACGTTCGCCATATTGTTTGCAAAGATTGTATAGACCGTCGTCGCTGACAGAAGCCATATTTTTAGAACCTGATTGTGAATTTTCGATGTCCATAGTGGTAAAATTTAAGATGTCTTTTCTGCCTGAATACTAGCATGCACAAGCCAAAAACTCAATTTTTCCGAGTAGCGAATTCTTAAAATCCATGTCGCGATAAAACTCGTGTTTTTGGCTAACACAAGCCGTAAAGTATGCTTGCGCTAACTCGAAAGTGTTTCAAAAAAGCTTTGGGCGGAGCAGATTCTTGGCTGCTAAAAGCGATAAAACGCGCTTGCATTGAGGCGAGAACATTACAAAACATTATTAATCGTAAGACGTATTTTATACTAAAGAAAGTGATAAAAGAAATTTTTAGCCATGACGTGCTTTTGGCTTTCCCAAACCACAAACGAGGACTATCGTAGATACTTTTTGCATCAATACAAATATTCTGCTAGACTAAAAAAGTTTATAATTTGAATGTATGGAGTCAATCTTTTATAAAGATTTTTTTCCAAAAGCTCCAGGCGGAAATCTTTACGAATGGAAAAATGCCGAAACTTTATTTACGAACCATCAAGCCGGACTTTTTGTCATTCAAGTTATAGCAATGGCTAAAAGTGCAAAACAGAATAATTCCACGGATGATGATGATCTTCGTGTAGTTTTGGATGGATTTAGTTTTGGTAAATATGAAAAACATGATGAAGAAGTTTCTTTCAAAGGTTTTGGAACTTCTGCAAGTTTCGATGGTGCAAGCCAAAAAAATGGCACAAAAATAAATTATTTTTTTGTAGAACTGGAAAAAGGAAATCATAAAATTCAGTTTTTTGCAGATGAAACTCCCACGATTAAAAGTATTGAAATATTTTTTCTTGTAGATAATCAATTTGTATTAAATAATTTAGAACCTCAAGAAAAAATAGATAGTGATCAAAAAGGAATCCCTTGGTTAAGTTTTATATTTCTTGGAACGCGACCAAAAAATATTTTGCTTGATGTCAGCACAAAAAGCGCCAAAGAAAAATCAAGTACGGATGGAGATAATTTGAAAGT
>Ga0172369_10000449_pt1 | contig 61560 bp, 52 predicted proteins | sample LakKiv25m_FD_114539 | JGI IMG/M metagenome (GOLD analysis project Ga0172369, IMG submission 114539) | Freshwater microbial communities from Kabuno Bay, South-Kivu, Congo - kab_022012_11.25m | ecosystem: Environmental > Aquatic > Freshwater > Lake | place: Democratic Republic of the Congo...
GATTAACGACTCCAAAGGCCGTGGTCCTGCCGTTGGACGATCCCCGAAGTAGGTTGTTTTTTAAATCGTGGGAAAAGATAATCTGTGTCTGGCAATCGGCCAATACCATATGAGGCGGCCACCATCTCTCTGTTGGCAAAGATTCCAAACACAGTCGAGCTTTCCCGACAAGCCGCTTTCTGGAACGGCCTCCGGATATGCTGGAAAAACAACAGCTTCTCATTATTATTTCAAACAGCCAACATCAATTTTCAAAAGGAGGCTAAATTTAGACTCGGTAAATCTTTTTACCAAGAAATTTGTCGGGGCGACTTTCTACTTGATGGGAGTGGTTATGATAGTACGCCAACCTGCCAACTGCCGGGCGACCTCCCGGGCAGCTTTCCGGTTTCTGAATATCCCAAACAAGGCCGCTCCACTTCCCGATAGACCGACGTACAAGGCCGCGGTTTGACGAATTTGCTCCTTCAGCCGTGCCAATCGCTGATAAACCGGAAAAACTATCTCCTCGAACTGGTTTTCGAATACCTCCCAACAAATTCGTCCGTTTCGCAATATTTCATCCACCCGGTAAGCCGGTTTGGCATTTCGGGGATTAAACTGCTGGTATGCCCAGGCGGTTGAAATATTGATATCCGGTAAAACCAGCAGAATAACGAATTCTTCCGGCAGAGTCAGAGGTTCCAGAATCTCGCCTACACCGCTGGCTATCTGGGTTTTACCATGGATATAAAACGGTACATCGCTACCAATTGCGCGGGCCAATCGCTCCAGATTAGCCTCGCTCAGATTGATTCGCCAGGCCTGGTTTAAAAACTTCAGCACGCTGGCCGCATTGGAACTGCCGCCACCCAGCCCGGCTCCGATCGGAATGTTCTTTTCAAGAGTAATCCGCCAGGGTTGACTATGCGGAGCGATTTGTTCCATTCGGCGGTATGCACGGGTACAGAGATTATCGGCATTGACAGCCAGTTCCGGATAGTTCGTAAAAAAATCGAAGGTTTCCGCCGGTCGGAATTCCAGAGTATCGTGCAATCCGATTTCCTGAAAAAGGGTACTGAGGTTATGATAGCCATCGGGACGGCGGCTGGTAATCCGGAGCGCCAGATTGATCTTAGCGTGGGACTTAATTTTAACTGATTTTGCGTGTGGCATATTCAAGAGCAGATTGCAGTCTTCTCAGGCAAGTCTGCTTGTCTATATTTTTTACTATTTCATGGATTTCCATGCCTTTAGACTTACCAGTCAAAGCCGCTCGAATCGTCATCCAAAGCGGCTTCCCCTTGATACCGGTTTCTATCTGGACGGCCTTAATTGCAGCGCTAAATTCGTCAGGGTCGAAATATTTTAAATCGCTTGTTATTTTTATTAATGTTTCAAGGATTTTTAGCGATTCCGGTTTAGTTAGGTATTCCTGAATTTCCGGAGCAGTATAGGAAGCTGGATCGATTAAAATGTTTTCCACATTTTCAAGAATCGCCGCAAACGTATCCCCGGTCGATTGTACCGATGCAGATATACTTGCCATCCGATAATCGTCGATATTGGTAAAAATTGCCGGAAAATTCGACCTTAATTTTGCCTTGAAATCGTCCTGGCTGAGTTTTCGGATATAAACCCCATTCATCCAGTTAAGTTTTTCGACATTAAAAATCGCGCCGCTTTTGCTAACCCGCTCCAGCGAGAATTCACGCACCAGTTCATCCATCGAAAAAATCTCGCGATCGTTGCCTGGATTCCAGCCCAGCAAAGCCAGAAAATTAATCAAGGCTTCTGGTAAGTAACCTCCACTGCGATAATCTTCGACCGCGACGTCGCCCTGCCGCTTGGAAAGTTTACTTTTATCCGGATTGAGCAATAATGAAAGATGGGCAAACTGTGGCAATTCCCAACCGAAATAGCGGTATAACAAGACATGCTTGGGAGTACTGGGCAACCATTCCTCACCGCGTATGACATGACTGATCTGCATCAGATGATCGTCAACTACATTGGCAAGATGATACGTCGGATAATCATCCGACTTGAGCAATACCTGATCATCAATCTGATTTACTGGAAAAATAACCTGTCCGCGAATCAGGTCGTTAACCTTGACCATGCCGTCGCTCGGAATTTTCATCCTGATAACATGTTCGGCACCGGTTTTCAGTCGTCGTTGGACCTCATCGGCTGAGAAATTACGGCAATGATTATCATAACGTGGTGGAATTTTGTGAGCGATTTGCCATTCTTTTAGTTGCTTCAATCGATCCGCCGAACAAAAACAGTAGTACGCCTGATTGCCGTCGACCAGTTGCCGGGCATATCGGCGATACAATTCCAGACGTTCCGACTGTACATATGGTCCGAAATCACCTCCGACGCGCGGTCCTTCATCGGGCTTGACACCTGCCCAGGCGAGAGTTTCCAGTAAGTTCTCGACCGCTCCGACCACCTTGCGGCGCTGGTCGGTATCTTCGATGCGGAGCAGGAAACGTCCGTTATTTTTTCTGGCAAATAAATAATTATAAAGTGCGGTGCGCAAGCCGCCAACATGTAAAAAGCCGGTCGGGCTGGGCGCGAATCGGGTTCTAACCATTGACCGACTTCCTCATTCTTCTCGCTTTTTGATTGAAAAGCCATATCATCAGAATTAGCAACACTGCCAGGGTAATCAGGCCGGAGACGCTATTGTATTTCGCCAAAAAATTGACAACCATCTGGCGATTTTCACCTACCAGCCGACCCAGTAAAAAGACCATTCCATTCCAGCCGACAATCCCGATAAAAGTGCACAGAACGGCCGAACTTATTTTTAAGCGGGTAAATCCAGCCATGAAAGCAATCAACAGGCGTATTCCTGGGACAAACCGACCGACAGCTAAACCCCAGTAGCCGTACCGATGAAACAACCGGTCGACTTTAGCCATTTTAGCAGGCGATAAAAACGAAAATTTCAGGTTGACGATGAATGTTCTGCCCCAGAAATGAGCTGCTATGTAAATAAAAATAAAAGCTGTCACCGCGGCGGCAACGGTCAACAGAAAAGAAAAATAAGGTCGCAATATCCCCATTCCGGCGAAATATGCAGAAAAAGCCAGCACGGTATCTCCGGGTATAAACGGGAGCGCATTTTCCAGAAAAATCAGACCGAACATAATGATATAAACCCTCCAGCCGGATTCAGAGGTCAACAAGTCAACCATGGTATTCATAATGGCAGTAGAGTTGCGGTGGCTAATGCGACCATTCCCTCGCCCCGGCCAATAAATCCCAACCCTTCTGTCGTTTTGGCCTTCACAGAAATATCTTCGAGGGTCAGATGCAGACAATCGGCCAGACTTTGACGAATAGTCAGGATATACGGGCGCATTTGCGGCGCCTGAGTAATAATCGTGGCATCGATATGACCGATCTGAAAACCGGCGGATGTAATCATTGCCAGGGTTTGTTCTAAAAGGATCATACTGGAAATGTCTTTATATTTTGGATTGGTATTGGGGAAATGGGTGCCGATATCATCCAGAGTAGCGGCTCCCAGGAGGGCATCGATAATTGCATGGGTCAAAACGTCCGCATCGGAATGTCCCGCCAAACCCCTGTCAAAGGGAATGGTAACTCCGCCCAAAATCAGCGGGCGCCCCTCACAAAACCGGTGGGTGTCAATTCCATTTCCGATACTATACTTCGGCATTCTAAGACTTCCGGTATTTCAGAATAGATTTTGCGATTTTCAAATCATTTTGACAAGTAATTTTTAAATTTTCCGGAGAGCTTTCGACCACTGCAATCCGACCGCCAATCAGCTCCACCAGGCTGGCATCATCGGTAACCGTAATGGCCTTCGCCTGGGCATTGTCGTAAGCCTGTTGCAGAATATGCCGATGAAAAACCTGCGGAGTTTGACATTGCCAGATTTTAGTCCGATCGAGGGTTTTCACAATTCGGTGATCGCTGACCTCCTTGAGTGTATCTACAGCCGGAATAGCCAGAATAGCCCCGTCGTAATCGCGGCATAGTTGGAGTTCCTCCCGGACTAATTCGGGCTCGAAAAACGGCCGCACACCATCATGAATTATCACAATCTGCGTCGCCGGATCGAGAGCCTGCAAACCATTAAAAACCGAATCCTGGCGGCGTTCACCGCCCGTGACGACCTTAACGGGAATGATATCCCGCGAAGGCAGGCAAGCCTTCACTTGCGGAGTTTCAATCTGATCGGCGGCCACGACTATAATCAGCTCGTTCACGCCGTCGACCCTCAGAAAATTATTGATGGAATAAATCAGGAGTGGTTTATCGTCTAAAATTAAAAATTGCTTAAGTGATTTTAGCCCCATCCGGCGACCAACGCCGGCGGCAACAATTATAGCACTGGTGAAAGGACTGTCTGGCAATTTTTATCAGATAATTATCATTGCATCGCCGTAGCTGAAAAAGCGATACTTTTTCTTGATGGCTTCCTGATAAGCCTTTCTAATTAATTCGTGGCCGGCAAAAGCTGAAACCTGCATAATCAGGGTTGACTTAGGCTGATGAAAATTGGTAATCAGGGCGTCGACCATCTTAAATTCATACGGTGGGTGTATAAATTTGTCGGTCCAGCCCTTTCGCGGTGTAATCTGGAATCCCGAAACGGTGACGGTCTCGAGGGTTCGCACTACGGATGTTCCCACCGCCACAATCCTTTTTCCTCTGGAACGGGCTTCATTAATGGCCAGCGCGGTTTCGGCCGACACCTCGAAGTATTCTGAGTCCATCCGATGACGCGACAGGTCTTCTACCGTGACTGGCCGGAAAGTTCCCAATCCGATATGCAGAACGATGGGATGAATCTTGATCCCCTTATCTTTGATTTTTTGTATCAGATCCAATGTAAAGTGCAAACCGGCCGTCGGAGCGGCTACGGCGCCTCGTTTCTTGGCATAAACAGTCTGATATTTTTCCTTGTCTTCTTCAGTCGGCTCGCGGTCGATATAGGGCGGCAGAGGTGACTGCCCAACCTCGTCAATCAGTTGATAAAGAGCTTCTTTGGGAATATTATTAAAGCGTACAACCCGGCCGCCGGATACCGTATTGTCAATTACATCGCACTGAACGCCTTCGGCGATGGTCAGTTTGTTGCCAATTCTGACTTTGCGGGCCGGTTTAACCATCACCTCCCAGAGGCTGTTCTCCAGTTCGCGCAACAGAAACACCTCGACTTTAGCCTCAGTCCGATCCTTAGTCGCGGAGAGCCGGGCTGGATATACTTTAGTCTCATTCACGACCAACAGATCGCCAGGATTCAGGTAATCGATAATGTCAAAGAATTTTTTGTGCACAATTGTTTTTTGAGTACGATTAACAACCATAAGTTTAGAATGATCGCGTAGTTTAATCGGATGCTTGGCAATTTGTTCTTCGGGTACATCGTAATCGAAATCGGAAAGGCGCATTTGAAATCCTCCTACATAAACAGCTTCTGCTGAGAATCGCCCATATCTTTCTGGAAATATTTATAGGTTTCACGGGTAGCCTGGCGTCCGCGAGCAGTTCGTTGGATCAGGCCCTGTTGAATCAGATAGGGTTCATAGACATCTTCAATTGTTTCGGATTCTTCACCGATCGCGACCGAGAGATTGTTCAATCCCACCGGTCCGCCGGAAAATTTATCAATGATAGTCAAAAGAATCTGACGATCCATATTGTCCAGACCCAGTCCATCAATATTGAGCATTTTCAAAGATTGATCGGCTACCTTTTTATCGATGATACCATCGGCCTTGATCTGGGCATAATCGCGTGTACGGCGTAAGATTCGATTGGCAACACGCGGAGTCCCGCGACTGCGTTTGGCAATCTCGGTAGCTCCGTCCGGCCGTAGTTCAATATTCAGGATTTTGGCAGTTCGCATCAATATCTGAAAAAGATCCTCCGGGGTATAATAGTCCATGCGCAAAATCACTCCGAACCGGTCGCGTAAAGGTGATGTCAAATGACCCAGCCGAGTCGTAGCACCGATTAAAGTAAACTTTTCCAGATTAAGCTGAATACTACGGGCGCTAGGACCTTTGTCAATGACGATATCGATATGATAGTCCTCCATAGCTGAGTACAGATACTCTTCTACCACACTGTTAAGCCGGTGAATCTCATCGATAAAAAACACATCCCGGGCCGCTAAATTAGTGAGCATTCCGGCCAGATCACCGGCTCTTTCAACCACCGGCCCGGAGCTGGTGCGAATATTTACCCCAAGTTCATGAGCTACGATGTGGGCTAGCGTGGTTTTACCGAGACCCGGCGGCCCAAACAAGAGTACATGATCAAGAGCCTCACCGCGCTCCTGAGCCGCCGAAATATATAACTTGAGGTTCTCTACCACACCTTTTTGCCCGACAAATTCTTCAAAAGCCGATGGGCGGAGAGTCTTATCGTACTCAAGATCTTCAATCAGTTTTTGGGGATCGGTCAATTCAGAACGCACATAAATACCATAATTTTATTGCATCTATAACTGTAATGTAGCGGTTAATAAAATCAATAACCGGTACTCATTGATACTTACTATAAACTTTGAATAAATACTAGAAATGTTTTAAAATTCTTTAGATACTGTAACAATTTATAACCAAAAAATTCGGCCTAATTTACGAAAAAATCGACCCTAAATCAATGCTTATCATCAGGTTGTCCGTCGATTCTCGGAGTGTTTCCGGAATTATAGGTAAATAATCTGGTGGCGCTCCTTACCAGTAGATATATAAGAGATTTTGACCTTCAACAAATCTTCGAGGGTTTGGAGATATTGTCGGGCCAGGGGCGGTAAGTCTGTCAGTTGACGAGCTTCCGCGGTGGATTCCTGCCAGCCCGAAAGTGTTAAATAGACCGGCCGGGCGGCCTTCAAATCCAATAATGGAAATTCGCCATTTTCGTACTGTGTACAAATTTTGATCTCCGGCAGTTCATCCAGGATGTCCAGTTTGGTCATTGCGATAGTCGTAAAACCGTTGGTCATTACTGCATACTTACCCAGGGCGGCATCGAACCAGCCACAGCGACGAGGGCGACGAGTCGTCGCCCCGAATTCACTACCGCGGGTTTGCAAATGATCACCGATCGCATCATTCAATTCGGTTGGAAAGGGACCGGCTCCGACCCTGGTCGTGTAACACTTGAAAACCCCGATTATCTGATCAATCTGGTGCGGACCGATGCCCAGACCGGTGGCAATATTGCCAGCCGTGGTGTTGCATGCCGTCACGAAAGGATAGGTACCAAAGTCAATATCCAGCAAGACACCCTGGGCGCCTTCCGCCAAGACTCTCCGCCCCTCTTTTATATAAGAGTGGATCCGAAAAATTGTATCATCAACAAAAGGCAGAATCCGACGTACGGAATCGTAAAATAATTCAAGATCCGCCGCTAGTTTCTGGGCTTCTGAGTCAGACAGAGGAATCCGTTGCCGGAATAAAGTCGTCCTGGCATCTAAGGTAGCTCGCAGAGCACTCTCATCAAACAGGTCGAGCACCCGGATACCAACCCGGCTGATTTTATCGGCATAACAGGGGCCGATGCCGCGTTGGGTGGTTCCGATGGCTTTAGGGCCACTCGTATTCTCCTGAAAAACGTCATGCATTTTATGCAATGGAGTAACGACATGCGCTAACGGCGAAATGTGCAGACGCCCGTTAATTTCAATACCTTTGCGGCTAATCTCCTCCACTTCATTCTTAAATCCCACCGGATCGAAAGCCATGCCATTACCCAGCAGACAATGGGTGGTGGGGCGCAAAATGCCACTGGGGATCTGATGCAGAATCGTCTCTTCATCACCGATTTTAATCGTATGCCCGGCATTCGCGCCGCCCTGAAAGCGCACTACCAGATCCGCATTTTCACTCAGCGTGTCAACAATCTTGCCTTTCCCTTCGTCCCCCCATTGGGCACCAATCACAGCTGTGAAAGACATGTCATACTCCTAAAAATAAAATGCTCCCCCTCGGGAGCATTTTAAATTATTGGTTTGAAACCCGTCATTTGGCAGAACGTTTAAACCTGCGTGCCCAGAAAACGACTACCGGACCAGCAATATAAATCGTCGAGTACGTCCCGGCGATACTTCCAACCGTCATAGCAATGGCAAAAATGCGTACTTCACCAGGAACTAACAGCAGGCACAATACCACGAAAAACACTGTTAGATCGGTGATGATCGTCCGGCTCAGAGTTTCGTTAATGCTGATGTCCATGATCCTCTCATAAGCTTCATTGCGATGTAATTTCAGATTCTCGCGTACGCGGTCAAACACAACAATCGTATCATTCAACGAATATCCGATGATCGTCAGAAAAGCGGCTATTGTCGTCAGGGAAACTTCCAACTGAAATACCGTAAAGACCGTTAGAGTAATTAAAACATCATGCAACAGCGACAGAATTACACCGATGGCGTACTGAAATTGAAATCGGATTGCGATGTATACGCCCATGACGATAAAAGAGAAAAATATAGCCAGCAGGGCTGCCCCGCGGAGTTCTTTACCGATTTTCGGACCGACCTGTTCCAGACGCGAAATGTTCTGATCTTTGATATTCAGGCTGGTTTTAACGGCCTCGACCAGATTGCTGCCGTACTCGCCCTGCGGGACCCTGATAATATATTCATTCTCACCAGATTTTTGAATAATACAGTTCTCAATATTAGCGGTCGTCAGTACGGCGCGAATGTCTTCAATGGTACGAGGTTGGTCAAATTTCATCTGGAACAACGTACCACCGGTAAAATCGATACCAAAGTTCAGCCCGCGGAAAATGAGCGAGACCATTCCAATCGCAATTATTATGAGTGAAATCGTGATGGCGGTCTTGCTGAAATTGATGAAAGGGAAATCAGTTTTCTTAATAATTCTTATCATATCAATTTATCCCAATCTTATATGCTGAGGGTTTTAATGGCGTGTCTTTCAACTCTCCAGTTGTAGAATGTACGGGTCACGAAAATTGCCGTGAACATACTGGAAACGATACCCCAGAACAGGGTAATGGCAAATCCTTTGACAGGACCGGTTCCGGTCTGCATCAATATCAAAGCCGTCAGCAGAGTTGTAATGTTAGAATCCAAAATGGCAGACAAAGCCCGGGCGTATCCGGTGCTGATTGCGGCGCTGACGGTTTTGCCGCGCTCCAGCTCTTCGCGGATGCGCTCAAATATCAGTACATTGGCGTCGACCGCCATACCAATTGTCAACACCAGACCGGCAATACCGGGCAGAGTCAGGGTCGCCCGTAGCATGGCCATAATCGCCATCGTAAATATCATATTAAGGATTAGAGCCATGTCGGCTAACAGCCCGGAACGACGATAATAGAAAAACATAAAGGCCATTACGACCAACAAGGCCAAGACACCGACCCTGATGCCCACATCAATAGAATCCTTACCCAAGGATGGCCCGACCGTTCTTTCTTCGATCGTTTTAACCGGTGCGGGCAGAGCCCCGGCGCGCAGAACAATAGCGATATCCTTAGCCTCATTCATGTCTTGCATGCCCTCGATGTAAGCCGAACCGTCCGGTATTTTCACCCGGATGAAGGGCGCGGTCCAGACCTTATCATCAAGCACAACCGCGAGCTGTTTACCGATATTGGCCCCGGTCAATTTGGCAAAGATTTGGGCACCCTCGCTGTTCATACTCATATTCACGATCGGCTGGCCACTACTCTGTGAGCCGGAGCCGCCTAGAGAGGCCGAGGCTTTGGTGACATATTTTCCCAGCAGGCCGGGCTCATTATTTACATGATAAAGAATATAAAAAGATTCCGTTGCGCCATCCTGCACGGTCCGGCGTTCGGCGTTGGCTGACCAGAGAAATTTGGAATCGAAGGGGATCAATTTCTTGACTCCTGGATTTTCTAGGATCTTCTTAACGGCATAGACATTACGCTCCGGGACGCCGATCTGGTTATCAACGTTGCGCAGTAATGATGAAAACGGCCGTTCTTTGTATATTTCCTCATCAACGACCAGGCCGGTATCCGCTCCTTCAGATTCAAGTCCGGTTTCCACACCGGTCTCACCCAGAAGTTCGTTAACGCTAATAGCTTTGTCCTTGGACTCCTTCAAGGCTACCGTAGAATCGGCCTCATCCCGAGTTTCGGGAGCAAGGTCAGTTTGTTGGCCAGTCTTAAGATAATTATCGACGGCCGAGATGAATTGCTGGGTAACCGCCGCATCCTTCAATAGAATAAACTCCAGGAGAGCAGTACTCTGGATCAATTCCCTGGCGCGGCCAATGTCCTGTATACCCGCCAGCTCTACAATAATCCGATATTTCCCGGCTTTTTGGATAGATGGTTCGGAAACACCGAACTGATCGACCCGGTTTCGAATTACCTCCATCGCCCGGCTAACAGCATCCTTGGCTTCGGCTTCCAGACCATTGAGAATATCTTCATTCTTAAATCCTAAACCGTTGAAGTGGCGTACCAATTTCAGGTCTGAATTGTTGACTTTACGGCGGTAAACATCGAAAAAGTCCTCCTCATTAGCCGCGGCTTCTGCCGTCGCCTCATTCAGAATATCCATAAATTGGGGCGTCTTATTGGAAGCCAGAGTCTCGATCAGCTTTGGCATATCGACTTCCATTACGATATGCATGCCACCCTGCAGGTCAAGACCCAGACGGATAATTCGGCTCTCGTATTTATCCAGGGTGCCTTTCGTCCGCAAATCCTCCAGCTTCTGATCGGAAAAGGAATGATAAGCAATCGTCCAAAATAATGCGTAGCCTGCCAGAACCAAAATCAAGCCGATAATGATAAATCGGACAACATTCTTTTTAAACATTCGGAATCACCTCAAATGTATCTATATGTTTAAAATATCAAAAAAGCGTGTGAATTTAACTGTGCCGGTCGCTCAATGTCAAACAAAAACCCGAAACCGCTTCAACAATTCCAATCCAACCTTCAATCCTGAATATAAATAAAAGCCCGGGACAGCTCTTGAGAACCGCTGGTAACGACAACCGGAAATTTTTTCCCGGCGTCATCCACCGAATATTTCTTCCAGCGCAATCCCTGAGTATCCACCAGATAATTACGGTCTTCGCCGTCATTAAAACTACCCGGCGGAACGTAACCTTTCAAATTAACCTGTATTTCACTGCTGTTCTGGCCGGGTACCAAAACTTCGATAATTCTTAATTTATCGCCCCGCTTGACGGACAGGGTCTGGTTATCGAAAATCTTCGTTGGTTCGCTATTGACTTCAATCAGATAAGTGATATTGTCGCTGACGGGAGCAACCGTCTCTATCCGCACGCTTCCAATGACCTGATTATCACGCCGCACCAGGATAGCGGTAGGTTGCTGAATAACCATCGGTTTCTGAAAGTCCTGAGCGCTACCAATCCCGATAACGTCGCAGGTAAGGCCGCGATTATAATTGGATTCAATATGATTGACCCTCAGAATATCTCCGAAATTGACCTGAATAGAAGCATTATTTTCAACAACCCTGGATTCTCTGTTGTTAATCGAAATCAGCAGGTAAATCAGTCTGGGCGGTTCGAACAGAACGGCCGGATGTTCGGGCTCGACATTCATTAATTTGAAAAACTCATTGATGGCGTAATTATGATAACGGATCTTCAAATCGACACTATTCAAATCTTTAGATGTTTCGATCCCGAAGGCGGGAATGTGGAAGACCGTCAGGGCATAATAGGTGGCGGATTTTCTCTGTTCGGGATATTTCGTATCGGCGGCCAGCGTATTGGTATTCATAAAATGAAATTTATGTTCGGGTTTCTCGACCCGAACATTAATGCGTTCGATCACTTTGCGGGCCATTTCTGCGAGCTTCAGGGTGTCCGATCCAATTATCGATTGACTGACATCGGCAATAATCGATTGGCCAAAGCGTTGCGGGTTACGATTATCGTCAACGTAAGTTTCATTGTAAAAACCACTGCCGTCATGGAGATTCAGGAAGAGGTCGCTTTCAGACATCAACTGCTTGATGATGGTAACTATCTGATCGTCAATATCGTTCGGCTCGTCCTGACCAAAACGCCGGTTCATATCGCCGTTCACACCCCTTTTATTCAGAATAATGGAATGAAAATTGGCGCGCGGGATAATTATCAGATTACCTCGATCAAGCACCAGATCGGGATAAAGATCGGCCGATAGGTAACCGCCTGGTTCGTCACCCTGAATCCCGCCCAGGATGAAAATCGTCTTACCGTCAAAGCGGCCGTACAATTTGTAAACACACAGTTCGTTGGGAGTATTTTCGAAATAGACCTTATATTCACGCGATGGTCGTTTGACTCCGGTCGCAAATCCGGCGGCAGTTAACCAGCCCAGAATCAGTCCGATCAGCACAACTGTCTTGATGACCTTATTGCTCTTCAATCCATTCTTCCCTGACAATTTTTAAATTTCCGGGAAATCCTTTAATTGTCATCGTCTTTGTTCCCTCATCACGATACCCATCCGCCTGATAAATCTGCCGGAAGGTGATCTTCCAAACCTGCTCCTCATTCGTCTGAACTCTCATGGCACCGCGCTCGATTCTGACTTTCTCGACCGATTGAAAAACCTGGGTTTTGTAAACGCGCCAGCCAGCCAGGTCATATTCTCCGCCGATAAAATCATCCGCATAAAATGCCAGATAAGTGTCTATCTCGCGCTTTTCCCAGGCGTTTTCCCAGCTTTGTAAAAATTGCTCCAGCAGTTCGTCAGTCGAAAGACGTGGAGTTGTCAGTGCAAATGTTTCCCGGACGATTTTCCATTCCGAATTCTGTGGAATTAGAAACAATTGCTTTTGCCCTTCGCTATAAAAGATCGGACTTAAATAACGCTGGCGGAATTTTAAGTGAGTCTCGTGTTCCGATACGAGGACACTGACCTTATCGACCAGCACCTTTTTCCACTGGTATCGTTCTTCAAGGGCACTTTTAAAGGCTTTATATTGTTTGAGATTGCGCCCGGTTTCATCCCTGAAGGAAGGAGCATAATAACCGATATAGGCCGAAATTGCCCCCGCGTCCCAGCTTTGCGCCCAACCATCGGCAAAATTCGCCCATTCGGTGATACCAGCCTGGTATTCCGATTGTTTAACGTTATAGGCACTCAGATCATTGAGAATAATGACCGGGGTTTGATTAATTGTAATATACTTTCCCAAGCTTAAAATCTGCCCGTTTTCGAGGGAGATACATCCCTCGGTGATGAAGTCCTTGATAGCTTCATCACGACCGTGAATCCAGATATTCGAACCACTCCGATTTTGCAGACGATCGACGAAATTCGGGTAATCCAGCGTGTAGGCAATCGGGCCGTACTTGGGTGTCAGTTTGCTATCCGGTACGCGACCATTAACATAATAAATACCCTCCGGCGTTTTCAAATCGCCTTCGCGTTCCTTGTCGCCAATCTGTCGTCCGGTGGTAATCCGGTATTCATTTACGACTTCCAAAGCGCCGGGCGTTTTGCTTATTACCATATACATTTTCTGATGGGTTTTATCAACCACCAATATGTAACCAGTTGAATCGGCCGAAATATTGATCACGTTCGAAAAAATTTGGTCAGCCAGAATCGCAATCGGTAACTGGATTAACAATATTAGACCAAACCGGCGCCGCGACATCATCATTTCCCGAAATTTCATTTTCACGTTATACTGCTCATATTCAATGCGTGCCGAAATTAGACAATAATAAGCGTTTTTAAAATAGGCAACTTAACCTAAAACCTATCCGTTTTGACCTGAACTGACCCATTTATCACGCTGGAGCTTAGGTCAATCCTGGGCATTCGACATTCCTCGAATCAACGCCGAGGCTAACAATCCGCGTACCAGAAAGTTAGATAGCGGATAGGGTGTTATCTCGAATAAAAACCAAAACATTTCAAACGCAAAATCAGTTTGCAGAGCGCGTCCGATCCAAGGTTTAATTTTCATCTGGCTTCCGCTTCGGGGCTTGATAAATTGCACCCCGTACAAACCCCGTAGTTCCGGGTGTTTTCTAACCAGGTAGGGCGCGACTCGGCGCCCAAATTGCTCGACAATTTTCAATACCTGCTGAAAAGGACGATAATGATGATGTATGACTCTGATTTCCGGATCGAAAAACAATCCCGTTGGAAATTCCTGCCAGAGCCGGTAAGCCATCTCGGTATCTTCACCGCCATACTGGTTAATAGCGGCATCGAAAGCGCCGATTCTTTCAAGCGCCAATCGTCTCATCGATGTTAATCCAAAAATAAAATACTGAAACGGCAATGAATGGTTTTTACCGATCACACGCGCCCCGCGCCGACTTTCATAAAGATATCGCTGATACTTGTCATAAGTATTTTCCGGGGCGGGAAGCAGTTCACCCACGACTCCCACTACTTCCGACTGGATATACCAACTTACATGGCGGATAGTAAAATCCGTGGCGACTTCCATATCCGAATCCAGAAAGATAACTATTTCAGCATCTGCGCCCTGGATTCCGGTATTGCGGGCGGAGGCCAGCCCACGATTCTTGCGATGTTCTAACAGTTTAAAATTTTCCGGCAAATTCATTTGACGAAACAGGGCGCTGGTCGCATCGGTCGAGCCATCATTGACAACTAAAACCTGGAATTTTTCGGACGGGTAGTTCTGTTGTATCAGCGCATTCAGACAAATCCGCAGGGTGCCGGCGGCGTTGTAAGCTGGAACTATGATGGCGACGGCTGGAAAATTGATTTTCAGGCGATTTGCTCCGTTAAATACTGCTCGAGTCTGCGAGTACATTCCATCCAGTTAAAACGTTGAACAGTTTCAAATCCTTGCCGGGCTATATGTCTCTGCATTTGATCCGATTCAAGCAATGAAAACACTTTTTGCGTCAGCATATCGACATCACCTACGGGACCCAGCAGAGCATTTTCCTGGTCAATTAAATATTCAAGCACACCCCGGTTGGCAAAAGCCACCACCGCGCAACCACAGGCCATAGCTTCCATAGGCGGCAAGGGCCAGCCCTCCCAGTAACTGGTATGTAAAAATACTTTACTTGCGTTATACAGGTGTCGCAGTTCATCAATTGACGGGCGAACAATCACTTTTATCCAGGCCGGGATACGATGTAGCGGCCGGCGTGACGCAACCATCACAGCTTGCAGTTCGGGTCTTTTTCTTTTCAACCTACCTAAGACCACTATCCCGTCCTTTGCGCCTTTTATCTTATGCGGATGATAAATCATCAGGACATCGTTCGTACGTTCAGGCGACGGGGTTTCAATAAAAAATTCTTCCGGATGAACCGCATTGGCGAGTGGTCCCAAACATCCTTCACCAATCAGATTTATTTCGTTTATAATCCAGCCTGACACTGCGATTTTTTTCAAAGGCAGGTGATAGGTGGTCAGAATGCGCCTCTTTTGGGAAAAATAAGTTTCAAAACTCTGCAATAAATAAAATTTGCGGCCGTGTTCCGGTGGCAAGTCGGCGACGGCTTCGGCGGTCTGCCAACCGACCGCGACCACAGCATCACCGCCCGGGATATATTTCGAAGTTAGATTGCGAATGACTATCAGATTAACCGCCGGATTCGGATTATAATAGAGGTTATTGGTAACATTTTGAAGACGATCGACCAATGCCGAGATTTTCTTGCGAAACGCATATAACGGATTGCCGGTCCGGACTTCCAGTGGATAAACCAGGGTAACCTCATGACCGCACTCAGCCAGCCGGTTGGCATATTCGTTGATAACCTTGACGCCGCCCATCGGAGTCTTAATAAATCCCGGCAAAATAAAGGTGATATTCATTCTAAAAGCGGACCCCAAGAGATGCGTAATACCGATACAATTCCTGCACGACATTGCGGAAATCATGCCTTTGCTCCACCCATTGGCGGCTGGACGCCATTCGTTCGGGCAAACTATCCGGATTTTCAATCAGTTCCAGTAATTTCTCTTTTAAATTCGCTACACCGGCACTTATGAATGGATGGTCTGGTATGAACTTTTCATAAGTTGGATTCAGATAGGTCACACATACCAATCCCAGGGATAGCGCTTCCAGCGAGTTCATGCCATAACCCCAGGCGTGATCGGTAATCTGATCAATGTAAATGTCAGCCTGTTTCTTAAGCTCGATCACCTCGGCGTGTGGTCGATTCTCGATGAAAATGAAACGGATACCATGGCTTTTTTCGAGTTCGCAAACAATCCGAATTATTTCGTCGGAACCCTTGACCCGACGATTGGTGGTCGCGTGGCAAATTGTGAGCGGCGTGCCGAGCTCTTTCTTTGGCTGAAATGTCAACACATCATATGGCAGAAACAGGTATTTCAGATTCGGATGGCGAAATGTAAGGTCAAGTTCGCTGGTCAAATTCAAATCACTGATTTTATCCATTTCCGGAATGACTCCGCGGTTGCGGATATCCTGACCGTGATAGGCACAGATGATTTTCTTGCCCGCATCTTTCAATTTCCGAGCGAAATGTGCGTCGCGGTAAAAGTCCGTGCCCCATTCAAAATGATAAACATCAAAATCTTCCAGTCCATATTCGCGGATTGCCCGCTGGATAATCGGCATCCAAATTTTTTCGCGTAATCTAAACAATGTTTTCTGCCAGTCAGGCGGATTCCAGAGCGGCGGATAACCCGGCAATTCGGCATAGGGATCGCGCCGATCGACATGCCGGATGAACGCTAGCCGAGACTTGAGAAACCACGGCTTTGAGGCAATCAATGGCAGGTTCAGGCAAATATCTTCCGGATAACCACCCGAACTTTTATACCAGGTTACATAGCGGCAGTAATTACCGTTCAGTTCGTGAGCGCGCTTCCAGTAAGAAAGTGTGCCAACGGTATTTTCAGGTGAAAGGTAGAGGATTTTCAACATTATTATAGTTCACGATAGACTTTTAGCAGAACCGGCAAAGTTACATTCCAGTTATATTTCTCGCGTACTGCCTGACGGCCGCAAGTACCCATCAGCTCTCGCGCATCAGGATTTTGGAGTAGGTATATCATTTGACTTGCAAGATTCTCGGGTGTCAATGGATTAATAATCAAGCCCGCCCCGCTTTCTACGACGTATTTAGAAATCGAGGGTACATTAGCTCCGAGTACCGGGACTCCCATCGCCATGAATTCAAATGGTTTCACCTGAATAGAACGTCGATAAGATTCATTAAGTTGCATAGTCGCTAATCCGATGACAGATTGAGATACCAATGCTGGAATTCTTGCATAAGGAACCGAAGGCCGAATTTCGACATTCTTTTCTAATCCTGATTCCGTAATCATCCGATCTAATGTTGCGCGGTACCATCGAGCGCCACTGTCCACAAGACGCAAGAGAACATTGGGGATCGTCTTACGGACGATTTTTATAGCATTGATCATAAGTTCAATATTGCGTCCGGGTATGATTTGACCATGATAAAGAATAACCAATTCGACGGTTTTCTCGGATTTTACGGTGAAAAAATCGACCAGGGGATAATTGTAGACGATAGCGCGTTTAGGGTGAAATGGTCGTAAATGAGACTCCACCCAAGGGGTGACTGTTATGAGATAATCAGTCGCACGGATGCAGAGGTATTCCAAACTTTGCGCAATAAAACCTGACAAGACTCGAATAAACAGACTCCGGCGCGAGAAATCCATGAAAAACCAAAAAACACTCTCGTGTGCGTCATAAATCACTTTGCGTCGATATTTATATTTCAGCCATAATGCAAATGGTAGAAGCTCAAATTCATGCAAATGATAAATATCAGCCCGTAGTTCAAGCGCGGTGCGATAGGCATTCAACAAATTGCGCCAGTAATTGCTCTCCTTGAATAGCATAAAATGCACGCCATCTTTCTCGTTTATTTTTTCACGATCCGGCGCCACGATCGTCACCTGATAACCCCGTTCCGCCAGAGAGCGGGCTTCTTTATAGAAGATCCGGTCATCGGTCGGATTGTGACCGAGAGTAATATGAACAACCTTAACAGTCTTGCTCATTCTTCCTTATTCTTAAAAGGCAAAAAGGCTTTCAGGGCACTAATCTCATCTTTACGAAAAAAGCCCATCAGGACGAGAATTACAGGATAAATTAATAGAATAAGAATACGGATAGTAAAGACGGGCTTTCCAAAATATATCACAAAACCCGCCGTTAATGTCAACCAAAAGAGCCCGCCGACCCGCTTAAATTCATACGGTACCCGGAACAGACGCTGGGATACGAAATAACCGCCGATCGCCAGCGTAATGTACCCGATTAGCGACGAGTAGGCTGAGCCGACTATTCCCAGGCTGGGAATAAGAATAAAGTTGAATCCGACATTAATCCCGGCCGCCAGAAAAGTCAGATAAGCCAGGTAGCGGGTCTTCTTTTCAAAATAAATCCCCGGCAGGAAAACCTGATTGATACCCAGAAAAACATAACCCAGCAGGATAATCGGTACCATTGGTTCGCATGACTGATATTCCCTGCCAATCAAATAAATTCGGCCGATGTGAAAGCGCACGATTTCCGGCATCAGGGTAGTCAGTACCAGCCAAAAAGTAAGTTCAACCAGTACGAAATATGTAAATATTCTGGCAAACAGCGGACGCGACGAATCTTGTGGCCCGGCTTTCATGAAAAAGGGTTGCCAGGCATAATAAAAGGCCGTTGTCAGCAGGAGCATGAATATCCCGAGCTTGAAACCGGCACTAAAAATACCAACCGCCTCCAAATCCATGAGATGTTCGATGATATAACGATTAAGCATTTCCATACAAACCGATGCCAGACCGGCTGGAATAAACGGTAGACCAAACAGCGCCAAGTCTTTAGCCATCGATCCGGAAAATTGCACCCTGACTCTGCTTATTGTCATCGCATAGAGAACCAACGCCGTTAAAGCCGACGTGATTAAATTACTCTCGAAAATACCATTCACTCCGCGGTTCAGTTTACCGACCAGGAAAAAGTTCAGACTAAAAACAACTATGACATTAAGTATTCGAATACTTATAAATTGGAGTGGTTTATCCTCGAGCCTGAACAGGGCAAAGGGCACATGGCAAATGGCATCGAAAAAAAGAATCCCGGCGCTTAAACGGATCAGACGCGCATGCTCGGGATCGTTTAACAAAACGTATCCCAAATAACCATTAAGGCTGTAAATAAGCGCTCCTAAAGCCAGACTGGATATCAGCGTTAACCATATGGCGGTGGATAACATTCTGGTCTTTCCCTGCCGATCGGCGCTATCACCGTAAAACCGCATTACCGCCGAGTCTAAGCCGTAGTTAAAAATGATTATCATAAAACCGATAAAGGCGAATACCAAAGCGGCCAGACCGTAATCCGCCGCCGGCAGAATATTAGTATATAACGGTAATAGTAGAAAAGTCACGAATCGGGCTAAAATGGTCCCGACGCCATAAATCAGGGTTTGTTTTGTGAGACTACGGATGTTTGCGGTCATGCTGATTGACTATCGAAAAACGCCCAAATATACAAACTTTTCCGTATAAATAACGACTCCTGAAGGACAGACATTCCTGCCTGTCCATTTTCTGTTCTCCACCTATTGCCGGACAAAACTTAGTATTAGAACTCTTTTATAAATCAAGATACAACGTATCCCGCAGAATACCGCTCGAACCGAAACCTTCCTTGAAGCGCGCCAGACCAAAGTTCGGATCCATATTGACAGTGAAAATTCCAAAATCGAGAAACCTGAAACTTTTGGCAATACACCGTTTAATTATCTCGTAGAACAGCAGGTTTACGCCGCGAAATTCCTGTCGCTCTTCGTTGTGACTGATATAAAATGCCAGCGACACCTGCGGATTGCAGTCGAACATCACCACTCCGGCGACCATCTCTTCATCGACGAAAGCCCCGAACAGGAAAATCTTGTCCGGAAACAATTCCCTTAATTTTAGCAATTCCTCCAGGGTATGCGTCGGTTGCACACCGTGCCGGATTTTCAGGTTCTTTTTCAGAATTTCGTAAAAAGTGGCATAATCCTGCGATTCCCGGACGACCACGCCCAGCTTCTGCGCCCGTCGGAAAGCGGTGCGGTTGGTTTGCTTGAATTTGGCCACGTTCAGGTCGATGTCGTCTTCCAGCGAAACGATGCTCGAGACCTCACGCTTCAAATATTGAAAACCATGCTTGATCAGGGCAAAATCGATGTAATTCGAAAGGCGTCGGTTGTAGATAATCGGCGGCAGAGTCAATACGATGCGCTGAATTCTTTGTTGGCGGGCATGCTCGATAAGCCGCTCGACGAGCTCATAGGCATTATTGATACCCAAGCCTTCGCGATATACAAAACCGCCGTAACTGGCGCCGCGATGCGACCAGAGTGTATCCCGGTCGTTCCATATTCCGCGCACCGCCGGCAGAAGCGCAAAGATTTCCGTCTCGAATCGAAAGATCAGCGATTCGTCCCGGAAGCGGTTCGCCGGATGATAAGACAAAAAACGACGCGTGTGAAAAATCGTCCCGTTGACGCTTTGGCAGACAAAATGATCCCACTGATCATTTGAAAAAACCTGCTTAACATCTACTGTAATGGGCATTTTAATCCTTAAAAAGTTAGTCCGAATTTAAATTCAACTGCCTGGTAAATCAAATCTAATTCACAGAATGGATAATTGGTTGATTCGGTCCGGTGGGTGAAGATATTATTTTAACAACTGTTTATTATAGTGGTATTTCTGTAGTTTCTCAATTTTCTTTGGTTAGCGTTAGAGCTTTTATTGACAAATAGGCGGGTGCTGTTTAAATTGACACCGAATCGTATGTATCATTAACCTAAATTTAAATATTAGACGAGGAGTAATTAATGAGTACCGTTATTGAAGTAAACGCCCGTGAAATTCTGGATTCGCGCGGCAATCCGACTATTGAAGTAGAGGTTCTTTCCGAAAGCGGTTATTATGGTTCCGCGGCTGTTCCTTCCGGTGCCTCCACCGGCGAACATGAAGCCGTGGAATTACGCGACGGCGACAAAACGCGCTATATGGGGAAGGGCACTTTAAAGGCCGTTCAAAATGTCAATGAAATTATCGCACCCGAAGTCATCGGCCTGGATTTACTTGACCAAACTTATATCGATAATCTGATGATCGAGCTGGATGGTACACCCAATAAGGCTAAACTCGGCGCCAATGCTACGCTCGGCGTTTCGCTGGCCGTCGCCCGCGCCGCCGCGAATTTCGTAGGACTGCCGTTTTATAAATATATTGGCGGCGTCAATGCCCGCGTCTTGCCGGTTCCGCAGATGAATATTTTAAACGGCGGTAAACACGCCGATAACAACGTTGACCTCCAGGAATTCATGATCTTCCCGGTTGGCGCTAAATGTTTTGCCGACGCCCTGCGCATGGGCGTGGAAACTTTCCATCAGCTGAAAGGCGTCCTTAAGAAAAAAGGAATGAATACCTCCGTCGGTGACGAAGGCGGATTTGCTCCCAATTTACGTTCGAACGAAGAAGCTGTCGAGGTTATTCTGGAAGCCGCTGGCAAAACCGGCTACAAAGTTGGCAAGGAATTGTTCATTGCGCTCGATCCGGCCTCTTCCTCCTTCTACAATACTAAAACGAAGAAATACGAATTAAAATCCGAAAACCGCGCGCTGACTTCCGAGGAAATGGTCGATTACTATAAAAATCTCGTGGAAAAATACCCGATCATTTCGATTGAAGACGGCATGGCCGAAGATGACTGGTCAGGCTGGAAACTGATGGTTAAAAAACTCGGTTCGAAAATCCAAATCGTCGGCGACGATTTGACCGTAACCAACGTCGATCGTCTTGCGCGCGCCATCAGGGAAAAAGCAATCAATTCCATCCTGATCAAACTGAACCAGATCGGCACTCTGACCGAAACCCTGAATGCAATTGAACTGGCGCATTGTAGCGGCTTCACTACCGTGATTTCGCATCGCAGTGGCGAGACCGAAGACACGACCATCGCTGACCTGGCAGTAGCAGTTAACGCCGGCCAGATCAAAACCGGTTCGGCCTGTCGTACGGATCGCATCTGCAAATATAACCAGCTTCTCCGTATCGAAGAGGATCTGGCTGAAGATTCTATTTTCGGAGGAACGCGCATCTTTAAATGAGAAGAAGCAGACAAAAATCCTCCTTAAACAGGAAAGGCGGCTCGGGTCATTTACATAATCTTTACTGGATTCTCGGCATTCTGTGTACCATTACCCTCTTTATAATCTTTTTTGTGATAGGCGATTATGGTCTGTATCAGATCTATTTGCTAAATAAGCAAAAGAGGCAAATCGAAAATCATCTGGTAGAGTTAAAGTACACCCAGGATTCTCTGTTGGCCGAAAAGGCCCGCTTAGAAAGCGATCTGCAGTACATCGAAAAATTAGCGCGCGAAAAATATCGGATGGCCAAAAAAGGCGAAAAAGTATTTCGTGTCATTGAAAAACCAAACGGATAAATTGAACGGGCTACATTTGCGCCCTGGTCATCGACATATTGAAATCGTAATTTTCGGGGATTTATGGACATCGCCACTCTGATCGGATTAATCGCGGGAATAGTATTGATCGTCTTCTCAATTGCCGGAAAAGAGGGTGAGGCGGCCTATTTCTGGGATTTTTCTTCACTCCTGCTGGTTTTGGGAGGAACGATTGCGGCTACCTTTGTCAATTATCCGATGAAAAATCTCTGGAGTGTTTTCAGGGTTGTAAAAAATGCTTTCAAGCGCACGGATGGCAGTTATCAGGACATTATTGATCAGTTCGCCGATATGGCTTCCAAGGCCCGTAAATCCGGTCTAATCGCTCTCGAACCCGATTTGCCAAAAATCCAGGATAATTTCATGCGTAAGGGGATTGAACTGGCCATCAATGAGAAAGATCAGGAGCGTTTACGAAATTACCTAAACCTCGAATTATCAAATATTCAAAAACGCCATGTGATCGGTCAGGAGATTTTTTTCTATATGGGAACCTATGCCCCAGCCTTCGGTATGGTGGGCACTATTATTGGTCTCATTATCATGATGAAAAATTTCACGATGCAGGGTGGCGGCGGTTCTCTTAATATCATATCTAATGCTTTTCAATTTGACATGGCTTCGCAGTTAAAGACTCTTTTGGGTGGAATGGGTTTGGCTCTTCTGACTACCTTTTACGGTCTACTGCTGGCAAATCTTATTTTCATACCGTTGGGCGGTAAGCTCAAACGACGCTCTGAAGAAGAGATCATGCTCAAGGAAATTATGATCGAAGGGATTCTCTGTCTGCATAATCGAGATCATCCGTTAGTCGTCCGCGAAAAACTGAATACGTTCGTCCCACTGAAAAAACGCCGGGAAGAAAAGCAGAAACAGCCTGCGAAACAATAAACGCCCCGCCGGCTGACTTGTCAACCTAAGGTCGGCCCAACAGCGACCAGCCCTTTTTAAAGGAGGAAATTTGCTACAGCGTACTCTATGTTGCTGGCTATTATTTATCAGTGCGACCCAGGCCGCTTTCGAGATCCAGAATGCAGCGCCCACCAGTGTGGCCCGCGGTGGAAATATTTCCATTTCAGCGGACGGTTCTAATCCCGCCGCACCGGTCGGAAATCAGGGATTCTCAAGTTTTTTAAGCTATTCTAATTTGTACGGAATTAAAAACCTGCGCATCTGGAATTGTGATCTCCGGTATACTCACCAATCACGGTTCGGCTTAGGCCTGCGATTTAGTGCTCTTGGAAATCCTACTTATCAGGAAAAAACACTCGGCTTTTCGCTTGGGCGGTTAGTCTTACCGCTAATTGCCGCCGGAATCAGCATCAATTATTACGATTTGACGATTTCCGATTACCGTCATAGCGGAAGTTTTGGACTCAATTGCGGAGTAAAGTTTTTCCCTGACACGACCATAAATTTTGCACTTTATTTCGAAAATGTTGATGCTCCGAAAATTTGCGATGGCAGGGAATCTCTGCCTCAGGCCTTCGCTTTTGGTTGGCATTGGCAACCAGTTCGCCGCGGGGACCTAACCGGAGAAATATACAAAGATACACAGCGTCCGTTCACTTTCCGTAGTGGTATCCGGATCGAAATTATCAGAGGATGCAATTTGCTGGGCGGTATTCAGTTCAATCCCGATCGAGTCACGGGCGGTTTGGAAATCAAGTGGCACAAAATTCGGATGGCTTGGGCGGTCCAACATCATGTAGCCCTACCTCTAACATTTTATTACGGATGTGGAATAAATCTGTAACCGGATTCATTTGTGGTTGTCTGATGACCGGTCTTGCTTGCGATAGGGCACTCGGTCAAGGCAATCTGTCGGCCGACCTTTCGGATATCTATTCCACCGACGATGCTCTGGATATTGATGAACTACAGGAATTAATCTATACCTATCAGGACAATCCCCTGGTCTGGGAAAAGTGTCGGATCAAAGACCTCCGGACGCTTCCCCTGAACGATTACCTTAAGAACCGGCTCATCGAACTTAAGCGTCGTCATCCAAAGAGTGTTGACCGGCTGGTTCTGGGATTGGATACAGTTTTCACAACCGCCGAACTCGAAGTCATTCAAAAGTGTATCAACTTTGCCGCAATCCCCACTACACCCGGCCAGATACTAAATTTCATTTCATTGAGAAAGCAGGAAAACACCACGAGTTTACAGAAATCGCTTCAAAGAGTACGGTACCATTCCCGCCAGGGTTGGTTCGGCGGCCTTATTCTTGAAAACGATCGTGACGAACCCTGCCTCTGGGATTACCGTAATTTCAGTTTGCGCTCTCCGCAATACTTTAACCGACTCGATCTATGGGGCGGTGCTTATCGTTTGCAATGGGGACAGGGGTTGCTGTTTTCCAATAATCTGATGAGCAGTCGCAGTACTAATGTCATCGGAAATCTGAATACTTCCCGCAACGGATTCGGCAATTATCTGGGATCTGACGAAAACCGTTACCTGTTCGGTGCCGCATCTAATTTAACGATTGGACATTTAGGATTAGGTGCATTTTACTCAAATCACAAATTGGATGCCACTATCGATCAAAGCGGATTGGTGACCAATCTGCGCTCGGACGGCTTACACGTCAGCGCATCCCAGTTACAGGCTAAGGCCATATTATCAGAAACACTGGCTGGTATAAGTCTGCTTGTTAGCTGGTACTTGGGTTCCGCCGGTTTTCTATTTTACACTGCCGATTATTCACATCCATTGGTCATGTTGGATGCCCATCAAAATATTAGCGGGATTTCCTTTTTACATAATTGCGAAATTAACGACTGGACAATTAGCGGTGAGTTGGCCGTACAAGGTAACAGGATTCGAGCCTTAATCGAGAATTTCTGCATCGATTTGGAACGATTCAGTCTGGGTGTCGGCTGGCGACATTTTGAGCCGGATTTCTTTGCTCGATTGGGAAGTCCTTTCAGACAATTCGGCGGTCTTCCATCCAATGAAAGAGGATTGTACTGCGGATTGAAGGCCAAATTACCAGATCACTGGTACTGCGGTTTCTATGTCGATTTTTTTCGTGAAATCGAAAATCCGGGAGACGGCACATCCGCGCAAAGCGGAATGGAATCCTTACTAGGAATCAGTCACACGGCTAAATCTGGCGGAACGGTTGAGGCCTGGTATAGAAACAAGCAATATTATCAACTCGATATTTTACCAAAACCGAGCGATCACCAACTCAAGTTGCATTTCAGACACCATTTCACTTCTGTTTTTGCAGGAGAACTACGGGCAACTTTCAGATGGAATGGTTCAACTCATTTTGCTGAAGGCGGGCAGGCTATAGGATTAGTCGGAAGGTTGGCAATCTCAAATGACACCCGTCTGACTGCCGGCCTGACCCATTTTTTCGTAAAATCCTCGAATCTGATGGTCTATTTTTATGAACCGGGTTTGCCTTTACGGTTTAATCTGAATAATTTGACTGGCACCGGTCGAAACTATGTTCTCGTAATCACTCGGAAGATCGGTCAGAAATGTGAGTTGGCCGCGTCCGCACGCGGAGAGACGAGTAGCCCAGTTTCAAAAGTTGATTCGAATCGGGAAGTATCCGGCGATTTGCAACTGACATTTGATCTGTGAGGCTAAAACGCGTAATCTCCACTCGACCATTACGATGCTTTTGATGATCAGCATATGATTATCAATAATAAAACTAATTTTAACTCTGGATTAGTAAAAGAATTATGAGATTATTTTTTTAACAAAATACTTGCACCTTTAAATAAAAAGAATAAATTACTTACGATTAAGAAATGGGAGGTTCTATGAGAAAAGCATTTTACTTTCTGGTTTTAATTATTCCGATTTTTATATGTGTCTCATGTCTCGAGTTAATTATTGGACCAATATTTACACAAAACGAAGAATTTATTTATCTAGCAGATCATGATATTTACCGATATAATCTGCAGACTGAACAGTTAGAAAAACTTACTCAAGATGGGCCGGTATTGAATTATGCTGATCCAATATATATGGAAGATGTGAATCGAATTGGGTATCGCGCGGCTAACTCCAATGGTTTCTTATCAATGACTCGAAGCGGTTTAAATCAATCGGCACTCTTCTATTTACCGGAAGGTGGAGTTGGTCTTGATTACTGTTCCAATACTAAAAAAATATTTATGTATACAGGTTCTCCTCGCAAACTAGCATCGATAGATAATAATGGAGATAACTTCACATATTTAACAAATCCAGAGGTTTATAATGACGCCCGGCCATCCGTAAATTCCTGGGGAGATAAAGTTTTATTCCAGTCCGATAGAACCGGTATCTACCAAATATACCTGCTTGATCTCAATTCAGATGAGACCACCCAGTTGACTTTTGAGGGTAATTCCAAGGCTTTTCCCAAATGGTCTAATGACGAATCGGGATTTTACTATGAGGAAATGACAGCCGACAACAATCACGGAATCCTGATGTATTATGATCTGACTGGTAATAGTACTTCGGAGGTTGTAAGATTTGCAGATTTTATACCTTTTTACTTTACCCTATCGCCTGATGAAGATAAAATAGCACTTACCTTTTCACCCCTTGGCGGTGCCCGTGACCTTTATATCTATGACATTGTGAACCAGACACTTGAACAAAAAACAGAACTGGGCAAAATGTTTGAAGGTCTTCAGTGGTGCCGATTTAACAATAAAATAGTAAAAAATCAGTTGACAGCTAAATAATCCGACAATACCCGTATAAATATTAATTACCGATAACTTTTTCCAACTAGCAAGTGATCTCTATCTGCTAGCAGTAATTTGATACGGTTGCCGCCTTAAAGATTCTGGTCTTATAAAGAGAACTTATTGCGGAAACCAAAGTGAACTTTAATAGACTGTTGAAAAATGAGTCAGAAGTGCGTAATTTCACGCCGAATTTGAAGATATCTAGATCCCACGTTCTCACTCTGCTTCTGCTATTTCTGCAAAGTCCTCTTTATTCTCAGCGACTCATTTTACAATCACCGTCACCGAAATCCGATCTAAATATCCAGATAATAAACATCTCCGATTGTGCTTTTTTTTCACTAAATGACTTTGCCAACACTCTCGGACTCAGAACTTACAATAATCCTGAAACAGGCAAGATCGTTCTCTTTTTCCAAAACAAAACTGTTAAAGTTACGGTTCACAGTCCCTTTGTGATGTTTGATACCCATATGACACAAATGTCGCAAAGGGCAATTCTTGTCAATCGCGATGAAATTTTTGTGCCTCTGTACTCATTTCTGAATCTCCTAAAACAATCTATTCTCCCCGATCTGCGGTATTATTTAGTGGACGGTGAAAATAAATATACTTTAGTTGAGTCATCCGGTCCTCCGATGTCCTCCGGATTATCTAGGGCGGCAACCGGTATTAGTACGTCCGGTCTCATTTCTGCTATTCAATTCGAAGAGCGTGGCAATGGTCTGACCATGAAGATTTCTACCAACAAGGTTTTCAAAAACGCGGATTTTTCCTCTTTCTTCCGGGGTGATGAATGGTTTTACCTAACAATTCTGGGGGCTACCTGCGACTCGGCGGCACTTTCAGGTGTCGATCCGACTCCTCTGGTGTCGGTACTGGAAGCCATACCGATTGGAAATTCGGTCCAAATCATGTTGAAACTGAACCGAAAATATGAAAAAGCCAGTGCTTATTATGACGAGCGCACCGGCAAGATCCTGGTCGCATTGAATCTGCCGCTTGATACCGCGACACTAAAAAAAATCGAAGAGGTCAAAAATACCTGGATAATGGACACCATTGTCATCGATGCCGGTCATGGCGGCCAGGATCCGGGAACTCCCGGTCATTGGGGATACCAACACGAGAAAGATATCGTGCTTGATATTGCTCTTCGGCTGGGCAGATTACTGGAACGACGGCAGGACATTAAAGTTGTGTATACCAGAAAAAACGATGAGTTCATTCCTCTTTGGAAGCGAACCAAAATTGCCAACGATGCCGCCGGCAAGCTCTTCATCAGTCTACATATCAATGCCTTGCCATCAAGTAATCGAGGCGGTGCCGAAGGAATCGAATTATATCTTCAAAACCCAACTATCCGCACCCAGGAAGCCATTGAGGTTGCTCGTCTGGAAAACGAGGTTATACAGATGGAAACCGGGGACGATAAGGTAAAATATAAAGACTATGATAATCCTTCCCATATCCTAGCCAATCTGGTTTTCAATACTTACCTGCATGATAGTGAAAAATTCGCTGAAATACTATCTCGCCACATTTCTGCTAATGTATCCCAGAAAAACCGCGGCGTCAAACAGGCCAATCTCTTCGTACTGGTTGGTGCCTCAATGCCTAACTTGTTATGCGAATTCGGTTATAATGACAATCGCAACGATGCGAGAAAATTGAACGATCCTGTTCATCGCCAGAAAATCGCTCTGGCAATCTATAAAAGTATCATTGAATTTAAGGAGTATTGTGACAAATCCGTGGCTCAAAATAACTGAAAAACGGAATCTGCCAATCGGTGTTTTTGATTCTGGTTTGGGAGGCCTGACCGTTGTCAAACAGCTAATCCGGCAATTACCATGCGAACAGATAATTTACTTCGGCGATACGGCGCGAGTACCTTACGGTAATAAAAGCGTCGAAACCGTGCAGAAATTCTCTTTGCAAATTGCCAATTTTCTGGCGGATCGCGGAATTAAAATGATCGTAGTCGCCTGCAATACGGCCTCGAGTGTCGCGCTGGAATTATTACAGACCCACTTTGATTTACCAATTATTGGTGTAATTGAACCAGGTGCTCGTTCGGCTCTGGCCAACTCGCCCGGAAAAAAGATCGGCGTCATTGGTACTACCGGCACGATCAATTCCGGTAGATATACCCAGGTTTTGACAGCTTTGGATCTCTCTACCCGGGTCTTTGCCCGGGCTTGCCCACTCTTTGTACCACTGGTGGAGGAAGGCTGGGGCAATACACTGGTCACGGAAATGGTAGCTCGTGAATATTTGCATGATCTCGTCCCTAAGATCGACACCTTAATTTTGGGTTGCACTCATTACCCGATTATCAAAGATGTCATTCAAAAGGTGGTTGACAGCGACATTCGGATAATAGATACAGCAATTGAAACCGCGAATCAGGTTCGCCAGATTCTGACTCAATATGGTCTTCTAAGTGAGCTTCAGAAACCGACCCGATATCAATTCTTCGTAAGCGACTTACCCCAGAAATTTGAGGAAATAGCCGAACGGTTCCTGGGAGAACCAATCGCTGACGTCGAAAAAATCCAACTCGAAAATCTTCACTAATGTATTCTTTCAACGGGATTGCCGATCTGCAGCCCGACCTGAATTACCTTTATGCTTTAAACACGCGTGGCATTAAACCCGGCCTGGAACGGATCCAAAAACTGCTGACGGCGCTTGACAATCCCCAATACAACTATAAAGTCATTCACGTCGCCGGAACTAACGGCAAGGGATCGACTTGTGCCGTGATAGCCAGCATTTTAAGGTTAGGGGGTTACAAGGTCGGATTATATACATCACCCCATCTTTTGGACTTTAATGAGCGCATTCGGGTCAACAATCGAGAAATTAGCGATCAGGAAATTGCCCTTTTTATCAGACGCTGGCGAAAGTTAATTGATAAACTGGACTGCTCGTTCTTCGAAGCTACTTCTGCCATGGCCTTTGATCACTTTAAGAAGAAAAAAGTAGATTATGCAGTTCTGGAAACCGGAATGGGGGGTAGGTTTGATGCCACTAATGTCGTACGACCGGAAGTAACCGTCATTACCCCAATCGCGCGCGATCATCAGGAATTTCTTGGTCGGCGCCTGACGCAGATTGCTTTTGAAAAAGCCGGCATCGTGAAAAAAAATGTGCCGTGCGTAGTAGCCCGACAGGCCGCACGGATTTATAAATATTTGAGCGCTGAAATCAGTGTGCACGGTGGTCATTTGTATTACGCTCCCGAGTGCTGTCTAATATCGGCCGTACAGAGCTTCCCCGATCATCAGAATCTGCGCCTTAGTATTGATAACCTGACCGTTGAGATACTCAGTTTGCCGTTGATCGGCGCGCATCAATTAGTCAATCTGCAGGCCGCGGTCACGGCGGTTACACTGATTAAAAATATCACCCTCAACGCTGAAATTTTGCGTAACGGGATTGCCGCCGCGGTTTGGCCAGGACGCTTACAAATTTTACACCAACGCCCTTTAATCTATTATGATGTCGGACATAATCAGCACGGAATCCGCCAGGCAGTGCGAACCCTCGCCAGAACATTCCCCAATCGGCCTATTCATCTATTACTTGCTTTGGGAAATCAGAAAAAGTATGATCGGCTGGGAAAAATTGTTCGATCGCTCAACGGAAGGGTATATCTGACAGAAATTCCGAACCACCCTTCGGTCTCGGCCGAAAAATTAGCCCGCGTCATCAAGAACGGAAATCCGTCAAGCCAAATATTTATTGAAAAAAAACTGTCGGTATTACTCAATACATTGATCCATAAACTGAAAACCGATGAGGTTTTACTAATAATTGGCAGTCATTACCTAGCTCCCGTGGTTTTGCCTTTTTATGCCGGGAGTCACACAGTATAAAAAATTATATTTGACTTCTGAGACTGACTATTTAAATTAACGGCACTTATTGACGATATACTGCATTTGACCTACCTGTATTTTAATTAACGATTCGTGTAAAACCCTTAGAAAAGGAAAAACTATGGAAAATGAGTGGACTATTGCAACTCTGCAAGTTATGAAAATCAAGGAGCTGACCGATTTATCGATCCGATTGGAAATTCCCGAGACGACTGGTCTGAAAAAATTGGATTTGATTCATAAAATCCTTGAAACCAGTGCTCTTAAAGAAGGAAAAATATTCGCTCGTGGGGTATTGCAGGTCATGGATGAGGGTTATGGCTTTCTACGCTCCGAAGAGTTGAGTTACCTGCCCGGTCCTGATGATATATACATTTCACCCTCTCAAATTAAGCGGTTTGGCTTGCGTACCGGTCATATCGTCAGCGGTCAGATTCGACCACCCAAAGATAATGAACGTTTCTTTGCACTCTTACGCGTGGATGCAGTCAACATGATGGACCCTGAAGAAGTCAAATCCCGCAAAGTCTTTGACTCACTAACCCCCTTATATCCGCAAAGTCGTATTCAGCTGGAAACCGATTATAAGAACATTTCCATGCGCATTATGGATTTACTCTGTCCGATTGGGAAAGGCCAGAGAGGACTGATCGTCGCTCAACCCAAGACTGGTAAGACAACCTTATTGCAACAAATCGCCAACAGCATTACCACCAATCATCCTGAAATTACCCTGATGGTGCTCCTAATCGACGAACGACCAGAGGAGGTTACCGACATGGAGCGTTCGGTCAAGGCCGAGGTTATCAGCTCAACTTTCGACGAGCCCCCCGAGCGCCATGTGCAGGTCGCCGATATGGTCCTAGAAAAAGCCAAACGGATGGTCGAACTCGGTTATCACGTCGTCATTTTACTGGACAGCATCACCCGTCTGGGGCGAGCCCATAACGCTGTCGTTCCGCATAGCGGAAAGATTCTGTCGGGTGGTATAGATGCCAATGCCCTGCATCGCCCAAAACGCTTTTTTGGCTCGGCCAGAAATATTGAAGGCGGGGGAAGTTTGACGATCATTGCCACAGCCTTGATCGATACCGGTTCGCGTATGGATGATGTTATTTTCGAAGAATTTAAGGGAACCGGTAATATGGAACTGGTTCTGGATCGCCGACTCAGTGACCGACGTGTTTTCCCATCAATGGATGTCAACCGCTCCGGCACGCGTAAGGAGGAGCTCTTACTGTCAGCAGCGGAATTAGCCCGGGTATGGATCCTGCGCAAATTACTGAGCGAGATGACGCCCATTGAAGCCATGGAGTTTCTAATTGACCGTATGAATCGTACTAAAAGCAATCGGGAATTTCTCAAATCCATGAATCAATAACCAGAGTATCAAACCGGATCGAATTGTATGCCTTAATAATCGATTCTGGCGATTTAATCCGAGTGCATCGCATATGTTGACTTTCTGGGCGGAAATGAATTAAATTTGACGGCTTTTTTGAAATAATGAAACCGACCCGTTGCGGGGCTACTAACCTCCTGCGGGAGTATTATAGATGGTGAGTGTAGCTCAGTTTGGCAGAGCGACAGGTTGTGGCCCTGTTGGCCGCGGGTTCAAGTCCCGTCACTCACCCGCTCTTTCTCATTTAAATGGCGCTATCGTCTAGTGGTTAGGACATCACGCTTTCAATGTGGTAACCGGAGTTCAATTCTCCGTAGCGCTACAAAACCTATTTTAATGATTATTGTTTTTTCTAACGTAGGCACGTTTTCTAGCGCTATCGTCTATCCGCCCAATAATCCAGCGATTATTAGTCGGACAGGGTGGTTAGGACATCACGCTTTCAATGTGGTAACCGGAGTTCCCCGCCTGACTACTGACGCAGTCCAGCGGGCAGGAATTCTCCGTAGCGCTACAAAACCATAGCAGATATACAAATGACCTGCTAAGAAGCGCCAATTTTTTTCTCTGGGCGGCATCGATCAGCGGCCCAATCATTAGTCCACTCATCCAACAGACTTCTAATGATACCAAGTTTTCAGGACGTCTAAAAAGATTCTCCATTATACTGCAAAAGCTAAAAATTCTGGAGAATAATTCTGCTTCGACGACTTATCTAAGTCTCAAGTGAAAGGATTAAAGTACCACTACTTCGATTTATTTGTTGAAATTAATTAAAAAAGGGCGTATAATTTTAGCGGAATGGAAGATTGTAGATTAATGGAGATTAATTACACTCGGCCGTAGTCATATGGTATCTGCAGAAAAAAATGAATATCCTTCTGTATTTGCCCGATTAATATCCTTGATATTGCATCCTCTCATTATTGCACCAGTAACTTATGCCGTAATTATCGGTAGCTCGAGTGAAATCGGTGGCCCTGATAAACTATTATACTTTGGGTTGGCCTTTATGGCCGTCATTATTATCCCGCTGGTATCGGTCGTCCGGCTTAAAAGACGAGGCGACACGATCAGCCTGGATGTACCGGAGCGAACTAAGCGCATTAATCCTTTTCTGATCAGCATTATAGGCTACTTCAGTATTTGGATTTCGTTCAAAATTATGCATGCTCCGCGCGAAATTTCATTGCTGATGTGGTGTTACGGATTCAATACTCTGGTTGCTACCATAATTACTCATTATTGGAAGGTTAGTGTCCATGGCATGGCGCTTGGCGGACCAATCGTGGCCCTGGCGTATTTAATTTCACCAGTATTTTATTGGGGCACATTGGCCGCCCCGCTGATAGTATATTCACGAGTTGAATTAAAAGCCCATACAAAGGCTCAGGTAATTGCTGGTTTTCTACTAGGATTTTGCTTAACCTTAATTCAATTTGAGATCTTTTTATGAAAAAAAATGACCTCTTGGCAATCATTTTGGGCGGCGGAAAGGGTACCCGGCTCTATCCCCTAACCAAGTACCGGGCTAAGCCGGCTGTACCATTCGGCGGTAAATTCCGGATCATCGACGTCTCTATCAGCAATTGTCTCAATAGTGGTATTAATAAAATCTTTATCCTAACCCAGTTCAATACCCACTCATTGCACCGGCATATCTATAGTACTTACCGCATGAGTCCATTTACGGACGGATTCGTAGATATCTTGGCCGCCCAGCAGACGATGGAACATACGGACTGGTATCAGGGCACCGCCGACGCGGTTCGTAAAAATCTCTCATACATCACCGAGATCAATGCCGAATATACCATTATTCTATCCGGCGATCATCTTTACCGCATGGATTACCGCCTTTTTCTGGAGCATCATATTAATAAACAGGCTGAAATTACGGTTGCAGTAAAACCAGTTTCGCGTCTTGAAGCCAGCCAGTTCGGAATTATACAGACGGACCCAAATTGCCGGATTGTACGCTTTGTTGAAAAGCCTGGTCCGGATGCTCTAGGGGGATTGCAATCACCCGGCTTACCAGAAGAAACTCCTTTTTTAGCCTCCATGGGAATCTACATTTTTGCTACCGAAACTCTTCTGAAAATTCTCGAGCAAAATCCCAGTGATGACTTTGGCAAACATATAATTCCCGACGCGATTGCCTCATCTAATATCTGTACTTTTAAATTCGATGGTTACTGGCGGGATATTGGTACGATTGAATCGTTTTTTAATGCCAACCTGGAACTGGCTACTCTTCATCCACCCTTTCCGATGTACCTCGAACACGCACCGGTTTATACGCGAGCCCGCTCTCTGCCGGCTTCCCGTCTGAAGGATTGTCAGCTGATTCAAACCATGCTGGCAGATGGTTGTTATATCGCCGAGAGTCGCATCAGCAATTCCGTGCTGGGTATCCGGACGATCATCAGGAAAGGCACTAGTATCGATAGATGCGTCATAATGGGTGCCGATTATTTCGAACAGGTCCAACCGGAAGGATTGCCACCCCTGGGTATTGGTCACAACTGTATTCTGAAAAACGCTATTATTGATAAAAATGTCCGAATTTGCGAGAATGTCCAGATCATCAACCGGGACAATCTTAGCGAATATGACAGTGAAATGTACTCGATCCGGGACGGACTTGTTGTCATTCCCAAAAACAGTATAATCCCGGAAGGAACGATCATTTAAAAAGGAATCCGTAATGTATAAACCTTACGATCCAAAACAGGTACTGCTTTTTCCTGAACTCTTTGATGATATTTATCTACCTCCAATTACCACTCTGCCGGAATTCAATCAGGAGATTGAAAACTTCATCAAGCTGGCTGATTTCGGAGCTTTACTTGATCTTACTATTCATGGATTGGAAAAAACCTACTCGCTTCGTTTGAGCGAACTGCAAGTACCGGAACAGATGATTCGGGAAGATGCCTTATCTGAATCACCGGTTTTTGACTTTTTCCCCTCCGAAATTCACCGTCGCATTCAGCGTTTTCGCTACGAAGTCAAGGCCTTTTTCAATAAACAGAACAGCATCAAGACACCTGACGGTTATTTTTTATTTCGAACTCACTTTCAGCATTGGGAAAATTACCGGGCTCAGTTTTATCAGAATTTGGTCAATTACCTGCAGACCAGTATCGGTACAAAGCTCTATCGCAATTTTCTGGAAACCTGTTTGCAATCCGGTCTGGATTGGTTGGCGCTTCAGTTACGTCCGACTCATCCCTTTCTGACCCGTTTCTCAGATCTGCGCGAGCTCGAGCAACGCCGGAAAAACCTTCAGAAGTCCGGGGCTACGCTGGCTCAATTAACTCCGGAAGATCCCGAATATTTGCGCAATTGTATTATCCTGAAAACCTTGCATATCCCGACTACGCTTACCCAATTTACCAAAGGTATCGCTATTGTCTCGACTTTTAAAACGATTCATCTGAATTACCTTAAAGACCTTAAAATTGAAACCCTGCGGGATGTCAAACATCTCCTTGAATCAATTGCTCGTAAATCAGCCTAATGCACTTCTTCTCGCCAGATGATTGTCGTACGGCCGACGAAATGGTTGCCGAGCAGATTTATGCCCGCAATATCCGGGATCCCCAGGTTCTGGAAGCCTTCCGACGAATACCCCGCCATCTTTTCGTCGATGCCGATCAGCAAAAATTGGCTTACAGCGATCAACCCTTGCCGATTGGTTTCGGTCAGACCATTTCCCAGCCATACATTGTCGCTTTTATGATTGCCGCCCTGCAAATCGATAAATCAGCCTGGGTTCTGGAAATAGGCACCGGGAGTGGCTACGAAACGGCGATTCTGGGACGATTGGCCGGAAACGTATTTACAGTAGAACGCATCCGCGACCTTTCCGTGCGCGCTCAAAATATTATCACACAGCTCAGTCTTTCCAACATCGAATTTCGCATCGGAGACGGCTGTCTGGGATGGCCGGAAAAAGCCCCTTTCAGCCACATTATCGTCACGGCCGCCAGTCCTGAAATTCCAACGGCTCTTATTGATCAGCTGGCGCTCGGCGGCCGACTAATCATTCCATTGGGCAGTTCCGATGGCAGTCAGGAGCTAACGCTGATAAAAAAAACACCTCTAGGATTGAAAAGCCAAAAAATCCTACCGGTCAGATTTGTTCCCCTCATCTGGGATTCCAAAGCACACTCATATTCAAAAAACAGGTGAAATATGAAGGAATGGGATCAGAAACTATTCGATGAATTCGTCAACCAGATTGAAACCATCTCACATAGTGAATATAATGCCGAAACTTTAAAAAAATTCATGCGCGTTGGCGTATCCGGTTCCTTGCGCCAACTGGCGACATTACTTGATAATCTGTTTTTGCGATTCGAAACCCGCGAGGTTCATCTCAAACTGGCCATCGAAGAATTGCAAAACGCCCGCTCCGAACTGGAAGATCTGAACACCTTGCTTGATTCCCGGGTTCGTGAACGCACCCAGGCTTTGGAAGAGGCCAACTTGCGGCTCGCCTCATTGTCGACTACCGATGCCTTGACCGGAATTAATAACCGGCGCCATTTCAATGAGGAATTAAAACGGGAAATTGCCCGTTCTATCCGCTACAATTCGGCCCTGAGCCTGCTGATGCTCGACATTGATTTTTTTAAAAAAGTCAACGATACTTTCGGCCATTTATTTGGCGATGAAGTCTTGAAAGTGATCGGACAAGTGTTACATAACAGTTTGCGTAAACATGATATTTGTGCTCGCTATGGTGGTGAGGAATTTGTAGTTTTATTACCAGAGACGGGTGTTCGGGAAGCCCTTATCGCGGCTGAAAAAATCCGCCTCATCATTGCCTCAAAACAAATCGCTTTCGAACAGGCCGTCGCCAAGGTCACCATTTCAATCGGGATTGCCTATTTCAATGCCAAGACAATGGGCGACGAAAGCAAGCTGATCGACGCCGCCGATAAAGCCTTATACCAGGCCAAACGTAGCGGACGTAATAAATCGATAATATTCCAGGAATAATTTCGGTGCGGATTTCCATGCAGGGCAACATACTAAATAAACATTTGAAAATTGTATTTGATTGTATGTATATTTCCGCCCGGAATGAAAATTAGTTTGACCGCATGAGATTTTTCCCACTCGCTCTGGTTACCGGCCTCTTAATCGAAACCGCCTTTTCACAAGATTACCTCTGGCCTACCAATTCCAGTCACTTTCTCAGTTCTATCTTCGGCGAATATCGCACCAATCATCTGCATGCCGGCATTGACATTAAAACCAACTACCGCACCGGATACCCGATCTACGCCGTAGCAAGCGGCTACATCCAGAAAATCAGGACTTCGTATAGCGGATACGGTAAGGTAATATATCAAAAGTTAGACGATGGTAACCTTGCGGTTTACGCTCATCTGGAAAATTTCGTCGAACCATTCCTCAATTTGATTAAGGTCGAACAGGAGTACCAGAAACGCTATCGGGTTGAGATCAATTTCGCCCCACATGAAATGCGCGTTGCCAAAGGTCAAATCATCGGGTATACCGGCGATACCGGTACGATTCATCCCCATCTGCATTTCGAACTGCGTGACAGTTTAGAAAATCCTTTCAATCCCCTGAATACTAATCTGACCGTTGCTGACAATACCGCTCCGACCATCGAAGGCTTAGCGCTGACACCCGTCAGCTGTTCGGCCCGGATTAATGGCTTGCCGACTACCCAGACTTTCAGAGCCGTTTACCAGAGTAACAATCAATACATTATCAGCGAATTGGTACAGACTGAGGGTCAGTTCGGCATCGAAGTCAAGAGTCATGACACCGTCAGAGGCGTTCAGAATTTCTATCCGCCATATGGAATTAAGCTATTCATTGATGGCAATCTACTCTTTCAGGTGCAATACGACAAATTCAGCTATGAGCAAACTCACTACGCCGAAATCGACCGTAACTACCAGCTGGACAACGAACGCGGAGAGGTCTATAACCGCCTCTGGTCGTTTGCACCGCTTAAGACTATGCCCATGAATGTTTTGTCGGGGGCAACCGGTATTTTGGATCTGGCAAACGGACCACATCTGGTACGGATTCTGGTATATGACAAAAACCAGAATTCGGCAACTTTAGAATTTAAAATTATCTGCACTCAGTCTGCTCCGATAATTCTGTCTGAGATTCAACCGATTAAAGAAGGACTTCAGCTGCTTCTGAGTCGATCAGCAAATGTCACCCTGCACAATTTCAGAGTCAGCTGGATCACCCGTCAGGATGATTTTCAAAGGCCGGCAAATCTCGGACAAATTGACTCTACGACCGGGTACTACAAAATCACGCTAACCGATCAGCCCGCTTTCAACGAATATCTTAAAATCGAGGCAACTAGATCAGATGGCACTGAAATCCAGCCGATCTTCGGGCGGATAACCTCTCAGGATCAAGCTACGCCTATTAACATAGATTATAATTTTATCCATAATCCGAAAACCTTTTTATTGAAATTGACTTTCAGTGAGGTTCCCGGCAGTTGTCCGGATTTTTATCTGCAAACCAGCGCCGGTTTAAGCAAAGTCGAACTGATCCGAACTTCTCCGATTGATTTTATCACGGCACCGGTTTGCTTTGCCAAGTGGCGGACAGCCTTCGCCTTTGAGGTGCGTTTCAATAATCAACCTATGAATATCTCGCGCGGAAGACTCAACCTCAAATGCATGGAGCCCTTTTCGGAAAATCGTTGCATTAGTCGGGACTCGCTGTTTACGGTATTTTTCCCGGTGGATGCAGTCTATGATTCGCTAATCGTCTGGCTGAACAGCTTCGAGGCCGAACCGGTTAACGGCGGTCAGATCGTATCTCGTCAGTATCTGCTTTATCCCACCAATCAGCCATTACATGATTCAATCCGGGTATATTTCAAATATCCGACCTTTAGTGATGATATGAGGCAAATCGGGGTTTATTTTTACGAAAAAAATACATGGCACTGGCTTGGTAATCAAATCGAGGCTGAGAACGATAACATCTATACCGCGACCCGCCAGACAGGCAGATTTGCCCTGATTAAAGACCTGACCCCGCCGGTCATTCGCAATGTTTATCCGGGAAACGGTGGACGCTTCCGTGCCAGCGATGTAAAAACTCTCCGGGCGATTGTACAGGATGAATTATCGGGAGTAGCCCGCGATCTCGACATAATCGTCACACTCGATGGCTATCCTTTAATTGCCGAGTATAATGCTCCTAAACATACCATTAAACATGAACTTGCCGGACGACTCGCTGGCGGTCAGCACACTCTGCTCATCACAGCTACCGATCGAGCTGGCAATGTGAAAACTTATACTAGTAGCTTCAGCATAGTGCCAGGCTAGGAAATCACATGTTCATCCCTACCCGCGACTCAACTCTACGCCTGATCCGACCTTACATAACCGTTGGATTAATCATTATCAATTGCATTGTATACGTTTACCAGGTTCCCCTGCCGAAGGAAAATCTTGCTGAATGGTTTCATAAATACGGCCTGATTCCGGCGAAATTGTCCCACGGAAGCGACCTGAGTAGCTGGTGGACGTTTCTGACGACCCTTTTTTTACATGGTAATTTCCTGCATTTGGCCGGTAATATGCTTTACCTCTGGATCTTCGGTGATAATATCGAATCCACGCTCGGGCATGGTAAATTTCTAATATTTTATCTCACCTGCGGAGTCCTAGCCGCTCTGACGCAGGTCTTAATCAGCCCGGCTTCCATTATCCCGATGATCGGTGCCAGCGGAGCCATTTCCGGCGTATTAGGCGCATACCTTTTGCGTTACCCACGGGCCCGGGTCAAAATCTTTTTCTGGTTCTTTTTATTTATCCGGCAATTCTGGGTTCCCGCCGGTTATCTACTCGGTATCTGGTTTTTAATTCAGCTTAGCAACGGATTGGTCTCACTGGGTTTTCAATCCCAGGGTGGGGTGGCCTGGTTTGCTCATATTGGTGGTTTTATAGCCGGTATTTTATTACTTTTAGCATTCGAGCCTTATGAAAGGAAGAGAATATGGAAAAAATTAAACCGGAGTTACTGAAAAACGCGGCCAGGCAGGCGGCCCAAAATGCACATGCTCCCTACTCTCATTATCCGGTCGGTGCGGCCCTTTTAACAGTCGACGGTAAGGTTTACTTAGGTTGTAACGTAGAGGCCAGCTCCTATGGTTTGACGGTCTGTGCCGAGCGCAACGCAATTGCGGCCGCGGTAGTGGCCGGCGAAAAACGTTTTCTGGCCATAGGAATTTATTCGCCTAATGGCGCTTCACCCTGTGGGGCTTGTCGCCAAGTCATCTGGGATATCTGCGGTAATATCGACGTTTTTCTATTCGATGAATCCAAAAATGTCGGGCGCCTCCGGAGTGCCGATTTGTTGCCGACACCATTTGATAAAAATAAACTAAAGGGCCTCGCCAACCAATGAAGAAAGCAATCTTAATCGGAGTGGCCGGAGGTACCGGCTCGGGTAAAACCTCTATGGCCAAAAACATTGTGCACGATTTTGATCCCCGCGATGTCGTTATCATCGAACAGGATTCTTATTATCACGACCTCAGTGACATTCCCCTGGAGGTTCGCGGTCATCACAACTTCGATCATCCGGATGCCTATGATTTTACCCAATTGCGAGCGAATATGCGCGCCCTCCTGAGTGGCCAGGAAGTTAAAATCCCAATTTATGATTACAAGACCCACACTCGCAGTAAAACTGATTTCCAGATCGTTACCGGTCAGAAAATTATCGTACTGGAAGGCATTATGGTTCTTTACGATCCGGACCTGCGCGACCTGATGGATATCAAGGTCTATATTGAGACGGCGGCCGACATCCGTTTTATCCGGCGCCTGAAACGCGACATTCATCAACGCGGACGAACTGTCGATTCGGTAATTGATCAGTATATGGCGACCGTGCGGCCGATGCACGAGCAATTCATCGAGCCGACCAAGCAACATGCCGATATTATCATTCCCGAAGGCGGATATAACACGGTGGCTATCGATCTGTTCAAAACCAAAGTGCGGAGCTTGTTGAGACATTTAACCAATCCTCAATAAAAAGGAGTATAATGGTTCAAACTAATTTACATCGTTTTCCGATGGGCATGGAGGAGGTCGTCGCCATTAATGAAAAAGGCGCCGGCTGGATCGAGGTCATTTGCGGTAGTATGTTTTCCGGTAAAACCGAAGAGCTGATACGCCGTCTGCGTCGGGCCCAGATCGCCCGCCAACGGGTAGCGATTTTCAAACCCTTGATCGATATTCGCTACAGCGAAGATCACATCGTTTCGCATAATCAGCAGAAAATTCCATCCGTTGCGGTCAGTACTCCTCAGGAAATTCTGGATAAAGCCAGTGATGCGCAGGTGCTGGGAATTGACGAGGCCCAGTTCTTCGACAGTACCCTGGTCACAGTTTGCCGAACGTTAGCTGATTCCGGACGACGCATAATCGTAGCCGGTCTGGATAAAGATTACCGTGGTAATCCTTTCGAACCGATTCCGCAACTACTTTGCGAAGCCGAATACATCACCAAAACCCTGGCGATTTGCATGAAATGCGGCAATCCGGCTAATTATACACAACGTATTACCAAATCAAATGAACTGGTGTTACTTGGAGCGACCGATATTTACGAGGCGCGCTGTCGGGCCTGCTTTGAACCACCTGAGGAAGAATAAAAATAACATACCGTTTTTGAAAGGATTGGGGGTAACATGCGTTATATAGGTATTCTGGGATTACTGACATTGCTTGGCATCGCCTTTATAATGTCGAATAACCGACGAAAAATTTCCCTGCGGGTCGTTATCTGGGGACTACTTCTGCAGTTACTTTTCGCAGGCATTATTCTCGGTAAACTGTTTATATCATATGCGGCCATGTTCATTTTCCAGATGTTGATTGTTTTGTACTTATACAAAGATCAAATCAATACCGATGTCCGTCGCAATCGGGTGTGGTCTAGAATTGGGTTGATAATCGTTTTCACTGTCGTTGCAACGGTCGCCTTTTATGGAATCGGAAAAACCGGTTGGTTGGCGGAACTGATCGGTTTAATCATAGTGGCAATTATCATAAAAGCTATCTTTAAAGTTCGTTCGCTTCAGAGAGAGCTGGGAGCCATTCTGCTGTCTGCTGGTTTCGCCTGGTTGATCGTGCACGGTTATACCGGACAGGCAGTTTTTGCTTTCCTTTCACAGAAAGTGGAAAAATTTCTTAACCTGTCTATACTCGGCGCGGAATTTCTCTTCGGAAATCTGGCTCTGGATAAATATTTCTTTCCGAATACAAGCACTTGGCCAGGTTTCGGGATGCAATTTGCTTTTGCCGTTTTACCCGTCATTATCTTCTTCGCTTCGTTCATGGCTATCCTATACCATCTTGGCATTATGCAGACCATTATCAAGGCCCTAGCGCGTTTCATGCAATGGACGATGGGCACCAGCGGCACTGAGACATTATCCTGCACTGCCAATATTTTCGTCGGTCAAACCGAGGCGCCGCTTCTGGTACGACCATTTATCGATCAAATGACTCTCTCCGAATTGCTTACTATCATGGTGGGTGGATTCGCCACGATTGCCGGCGGGGTACTGGCCGGTTATATCAGGATGGGCGTCCCGGCCGGTCATTTGATCGCGGCTAGTGTAATGTCGGCGCCGGCCGCCCTGGTCATTGCAAAAATAATATACCCTGAGGCCAGCATTTCAAAAACTGCCGCCCAGGTCGAAATACCTGCCGATACGATTGAATCCACTAATCTGCTCGACGCCGCGGCTCGTGGCGTAACCGATGGTCTGAAATTGGCCGCTAACGTTGGTGCGATGCTGATTGCATTTATTGCTTTAATCGGATTAGTGGATACGATCCTGGGACTGCTGGACCGCCTGATTGACGGCAATTTATTAAAAGGCACCTATACCGTCTATTCGAGCGCTTCCGGATTTTCGCCCGCCAAAGGTGAATTCAGCGGTCTTTTCCCGGGCAGTTTGAAAACGCTGTTCTCATCGATTCTGCGCCCGCTGGCCTGGCTAATGGGCGTACCCTGGCGGTATGCCGGCGAGGTTGGCAATCTGCTGGGCATAAAATTGTCACTCAACGAATTTGTGGCTTACTCTTCGCTTTCCGAATTGATACACAGGGGCGCCCTCGATCAGCGAGCTATTGTAATTTCAACCTACGCCCTGTGCGGTTTCGCCAACTTTTCATCAATCGGCATTCAGATTGGCGGTATTAGTGCTCTGGCACCCGGTCGCCGATCAGATTTATCCAAAGTCGCCCTGAAAGCCATGTTCGGCGGGGCCTTAGCCTCCTGGCTAACGGCTGTGATCGCCGGATTATTACTATAGTTGACATATTAATGAAAATAAATTAAAATAAGCCATCACTTTAAAAAGGATATTAAATGAAATTGATTTTACTTGGTCCGCCCGGAGTCGGTAAGGGAACCCAGGCTCAGAAACTCCAGCAGGAACGCGGCTTTCGTCAGATTTCAACCGGTGATATTCTGCGCCAGGCCATTAAAAACCAAACTAAGCTCGGACTAAAGGCAGAGAGTTATCTTAATCGCGGTGAATTGGTTCCGGATGATCTGATGCTCGGCCTGATCGCAGAAACACTGTTTGGAGATGGCGCTCCGCAGGATTACATCCTAGACGGATTCCCACGCACTATTCCGCAGGCTGAAGGCCTGGACAAACTTTTTAATAAAAACGATGCCCGCCTAGATGCCGTAATCTTATTGCAAGCTGACCCGGAAGCGATCATCGCCCGGCTTTCCGCCCGACGCATCTGCCGCCAATGTAATGCGGTCTACAACCTGCTGACCAAACCGCCCCGTGATCCCCAGATCTGCGACGCCTGCGGCGGCGAATTATATCAGCGCGAGGATGATCGAATTGAAACCATCCGGCACCGCCTCGAAATCTATACCAAACAAACCAAACCGCTGGTAGAATATTATCGCCGGCGCGGACAATTGAAAACCGTCGCGGCCAATGGCACGCCCGCGGAAGTTTCTCAACACATCATTGATACATTAGGAGGATAATATACCGTGGTTACCTTAGGTGTTACCGGCGGACTCGGCTCCGGTAAATCAACCGCCTGTAAATTCCTGGCCGAGAAAGGCGCCTATGTTTTAGAGGCTGATTTAATAGCAAAAAAATTAATGGAAAGCGACGCGCAGATTCGCGATGAAATCACCGCGGCTTTCGGAAACGATGTTTATAAAGACGCTAAACTAGATACCCAAAAGTTGGCGCAACGCGCCTTCGCCAGCGAAGCCGACCAACGTATTCTCAATGATATCGTGCACCCGCGGGTGGTTGACCATTTTCAGGAAAAAGTGGATAAATTGCGCAATAAATATGACCTTATAGTTCTGGACGCGCCGCTTATTTTTGAATCGGGATTCGAGAGCAGGCTCGACCATACCCTTTTAATCTATACCAAATACAAAATCCGCCTTGAACGCGCTTTACGGCGCGGCAATCTTAGTCGTGAAGACATTCTGCGACGGATCGATCTCCAGATGCCAGAAGAAGACAAGCGCGAGCTGGCGGAATTCGTTATCGAAAATAATGATACGGAAGAACAACTTAAAAAAGCCATTGAAGAACTTTACGAAAAACTGACCACCTGAACTGAGTCGGTTAAACATTACCAAAAAAGGGGGAATGAATTACTATGGGACAAATAATTTTTAGCTGGTATGATAGTTTAATATTCCTGCTGTTTTTCTTATTCGTCGTGATATTCAGTATGTATAAAAGCCGCCATGAGAAAACCGGTGAGGATTACTTCCTGGCCAGCCGGCAATTGACCTGGCCATTGATCGGGCTTTCGATGATTGCGGCCAATATTTCTACTGAGCAATTTGTCGGTATGGCCGGTCAGGGAGCCGGTTCGGCCGGTATGGCGATCGCTTCTTATGAATGGATGGCGGCTATCACGATGGTGATTGTAGCAATTTTTCTCCTCCCGAATTTTCTGCGTGCCGGGATCTATACCTTCCCTGAATTTCTGGAATATCGCTACTCGCCGCTGGCACGCCGGCTGATGGCATTTTACACTATTCTGATCTATGTTTTCGTGCTGGTTGCATCGGTAATCTATACCGGCGGGCTGACCATCGCGACCTTGTTTTCCGGAATGAAATTCTTCGGGATAGAGGTCACCCTGATAAAAGCCATCTGGGTCGTTGGCATTATCACTGCCATTTACACTACCTGGGGCGGGCTGAAAGGCATTGCCTGGGCTGATCTTTTCTTCGGCTCGAGTCTGATTTTAGGCGGTATTTTTACTTTGCTAATCGGATTGGGGCATGTCGGTGGATTCGGCAATTTTCTCCAGGTAAATCAGGACAAATTGCACATGATTCTACCGCGTGACAATCCGGTACTACCCTGGACGGCACTGGTAATCGGGCTCTGGTTGCCGAACTTTTATTACTGGAGCGTTAATCAGTTTATTACCCAGAGGACTCTGGCCGCCCGCAATCTGCGGGAGGGTCAGTTGGGAGTCATATTCGCATCCTTTTTAAAACTAATCACTCCGTTCATCATCGTTTTTCCCGGGATCATAGCCTGGCAATTATTCCGCGACCAAATGACCGGTCCGGGGGGTACCGATGCGGCTCTGCCGACCATTATCAGAAATATCATTCCGAACGGATTTTTGGGGTTCATTTTTGCCGCAATCGGCGGTGCGGTCATCAGCTCTCTGGCTTCCATGCTGAACTCGGCTTCCACAATTTTTACCATGGACATCTACAAACGGGCGATTAAAAGAGAACTCTCCCAATCCAGAGTTATCTTAATCGGCCGAATTTCGACTATTGTTTTCTTAATTTTAGGATGCTTGATTGCACCGATTCTTGCCAATCCGGCCTTGAAGGGTATCTTTACTTACCTGCAGGAATTTCAGGGTTTTATTTCACCGGGAATTTTAGCCGCCTTCGCGTTTGGATTGATCTTCAAACGCGCCCCCCAAGCCGCCGGGTTGAGTGCCCTGATTCTCAATCCAATAATCTACGGCGTCCTGCTGGTTTTCTTTGGCTCGCTTCCGGTCTTCATTAAAATCCAGATCGCACCGATTGCCTTTCTCAACCGGATGGCAATCACCTTCATTTTAATCGTCGTGATTATGGCACTTATAACAATTATAAAACCGCTTGATAAGCCGCTGGTGATGCCGGAACGCAAAGACTTTAACATGCAATCCTCGCCGGTAGTGAAATGGCTCGGGGCTGTGGTTATTGGGATAGTCGTGGTTCTGTATATAATTTTCTGGTAACGAAAATCCACAATAGTTTGATTAAAAGGTTTTAAAAATGACAGCAGGACTTCATTTCAATTTTAAAGATTTGCCACACCGACGTTTCAATCCGCTGACCGGCGAATGGATTCTGGTATCTCCACACCGCACTTCCCGTCCCTGGCACGGCCATCAGGAAACGAACGCCCCAGAGCTCCGGCCGGCTTATGACCCCGAATGTTATTTATGTCCCGGCAATAAGCGCGCAAGTGGTGCGATAAATCCGCCATATCCTGCAACCTTCGTTTTCACCAATGATTTTCCGGCTTTACTTCACGACCAGCCCGTAGCGCATCAGGCACCAACAAGTTTTATTCAAAGTGTCAGCCTTTCAGGCACCTGTCGCGTCATCTGCTTTTCACCCCGTCACGATCTTTCTCTGGCTGAAATGTCACCCGCCGAAATTCTGGCGGTTGTCGAAGTCTGGGTTGAGCAGATTGTCGAACTCGGCCAGCGCTACACCTGGGTACAAATTTTTGAAAACAAGGGCGCTATCATGGGTTGTTCCAATCCGCATCCTCACGGACAGGTTTGGGCCGGAAGCACCGTGCCGAATGAACCTTTCAAAGAAAATCGGGAACAACTGAATTATTCTATTCAGAACGAATCGATCCTGTTAAGCGATTATCTGGAGTACGAATCCAAATGCCGGGAACGCATCGTGGCTGAAAACGAGACCTGGACGGCTCTCGTACCTTTCTGGGCGGTCTGGCCTTTCGAAATATTGCTGGTGCCGCATCGGCATGTTCGGCGCCTGCCGGAGCTCACCGCGACCGAAAGAACAGACCTGGCTAACATGCTCAAGTCCATACTGGTAAAATATGACAACCTGTTCGCTTCTTCCTTTCCATATACGATGGGCTGGCACGGTGCACCTACGACTACCGGAAATTTCGATCACTGGCAACTGCACGCTCATTTTTATCCGCCGCTTCTGCGATCGGCAACTATTAAGAAATTCCTCGTCGGCTACGAAATGCTGGCGGAAGCTCAGCGCGACATATCACCTGAGCAGGCCGCCCATAAATTGCGGCGGACCGCCGACGTTCATTATCGCCAAATCGGGGGCCAACAATGTCCGCAGTAAATAGATCAAGATTGACAGAAAACTCAGAAATTCTCGAAAATCTGGCAATTATATACAGCCCGGATGATCACGTTCTAAATAAGCAAATTCAGCGCTATCGCCATATTGCCGATCGGCACCAAAAGTTCTTCGGGATAACTCCGGAATTATTTTTCAGCTCGCCCGGACGCACTGAAATCGGTGGCAATCATACCGACCATAATCACGGTAAAGTTCTGGCGGCCAGTATCGATCTGGATACAATTGCGGCCGTCAACCGAAACGATGCTAAAAAAGTTACCTTAATTTCAGAAGGCTACCCAAAGTCCTTCACCGTCGATATCGGGCACCTACAGGCCAGAGCGGAAGAACGTGGTACCACGACGGCTATAATCCGCGGCACGGTTGCTCGTTTTAAAGAACTGGGGTGGAGGGTCGGTGGTTTCAATGCCACGATTGCCAGCAATGTGCTGGTGGGCTCCGGTTTGAGTTCGTCAGCTTCCGTTGAGGTCCTCATTGGTACCATAATAAATCATCTTTTTAATAATGATGGCGTTGGCGCTGACGAGATCGCTATGATCGGACAATTTGCCGAAAACCACTATTTTGGAAAACCTTGCGGATTAATGGATCAATTGACGATTGCGGTGGGCGGCATTATCGCAATAGATTTTAAAGATCCGCTCAAGCCGATCATTCATAAGGTCAAAGCAAGCATCGACCATTCGAATTATGGTATATTGGTCGTAGATACCGGCGGTAGTCACGTCAATCTAACCGCAGATTATGCCGCCATTCCGACTGAAATGCAGGCTGTCGCCAAAGTTCTGGGCGGTCTGACCGCGCGTGACATTACCTATAATAAACTAATTCGTAATATCCCGGCGCTTCGCCAAGAGGTCGGTGACCGCGCGATTCTGCGGGTCATGCACTTTCTGGCAGAAAATGAGCGGGTCCGGAAAATGGTAACCGCCCTAGAAGAGAGTGCTCTCACAACTTTTCTCAATCTGATCAACGAATCCGGCAATTCGTCCGCCCAATGGCTACAAAATAATTTTGCTACTAAAAATCCTGCCGAACAGGGCGTACCACTGGCACTGGCTTTGACGGCAAATTTTCTAAAGAAAAGTGGAAAACCGGGAGCCTGCCGGATACACGGCGGTGGTTTTGCCGGTACGATCCTGGTCTTCATACCAAATAATCTATTGAATGATTATCTCAAACTGATGGCGAGCACTTTCTCGCGCAGTAGTATTACCCAACTGGCAATTCGCCCGATTGGTGCCGTTTGTCTTAATAGAATTTCAAAATAAGCCAATTCACAATCCATGTACTGACCCCAATCGTGATTTAGGGATAAATCCACCCGCTTCGTTCCGCTAATCTGCATAAAACTGATGAGCGACTCTGTAATTTTTCTTAAATTTCAGGTAAGATGCCGATTTCTGAAAAATTATTTAAGCGTAAAATAATAATTCTCATCACCCTGATATTCGATATAACGGTCGGAATATTCGCCGCGAGCGATTTCGCGATAAAAAACCTTTCCATCGTTGACGAAACCAATCTGAACCAATTCACGAGCTATGCTCCCCAATTTGCCTGGAGATATTCGCATCCGGCCGAAGATTACCTGCTGAAATTGCGACTCTACGCATCAAATTCAAACCGCGATTCGCTGGTCTGGGAATCGGGTTTAATGACCACCCGCGACAGCAGTTTCACGTTTTCCGGACTGGGCGTCTTTGAGAAAGGCCGCCCTTATAACTTTTGCATTGCCGCCAAGCATCCTCAGCTGGGATGGTCGGATAGCCTGCAGATCGGCTTTACAATCAATACGCCGCCGACCACTCCGGAAATTCACCTGCCGGCCGACACTATCTTTCTTGAAAAAACAATCGCGCTAAATGTTAATCCGGCTACAGACCGCCAGATCAGATCCGAAGATTTATTCTACCAGGCAATTTTAAGTAACGATTCTACGCGACAGATCGTTGTGCTGGACACGACTTTCCAGTTGCACGATGGTCCGGCTGACCAATTCATCACCGCGCGGGACTTGAAAGACAACCTCCAATATTATATCAGTATCCGGGCTTCGGACGGAGTCGAATATTCAAATTGGTCGCCGGCGGCCGGTTTTTTAGTCAATCGCATCAATGAACCGCCCCGGCGCTTTAAATTAACTGCGCCAGCCGACAAAATTAGCGTTAATGCGCCGCCCACCCTGATCTGGGAAAAGAGCGGTGATCCTGATGACGGCCTGGGAACCGGGATCAAGGAGTACTTATTAGAAATTGCCACTCAATCCGACTTTAGAGATTTAGATACTTGTGTTGTTTTACCGTATACTGTCAGTAAATGGACTTTCGAAAACTGTCAGAATCACCGGCACTATTTCTGGCGAGTAATCGCCCGGGATGAGATGGGAGTTCTCAGGCCTTCCGACCATCTTTTTAGTTTTGTGACCAACTTTGGTAACCTACCTCCGGAGTCGCCGTTTGATCCCCGGCCGATACGCGCCCAGTTTATACAACCAACCGACTATCTCGAGTGGACTTTTGGCAATGACCCGGATGGTGACATGTCTTTCAGTTGTGAAATTACGATCTGGGATATAGCCGAGCCAGACCGTCAGATGACTGTGCTACTGAGCGATTCTCTTTTAGAGCAGGCTCGGGATGGAATCGTTGACGGATTGTCCTATAAAAATGATAGGTCGGTGCGCTTTCGTTTAAATCGAATCAACGATACGCAGTTCTTACAGGATAACCAAATCTACGGCTGGAGATTGAAAATTAACGATAGGTGGGGTGGTTCGATCGAGACGGATTGGGATGAGACCACTTTCCATTTTGACGATGGTATCAATCAGCCGCCACTATCACCGATGGAAGGTTTTAATCCCAATGGTATCGTTATAGCGACCCATACCCCGGAACTAAGCTGGGCGCCGGCCAGCGATCCCGATGTGGCCGACCGATTACGTTACGAAATTATCCTCATCCGCGATCGCGGTTTTAGCGGACGCACCTATATCTCAGAAGAAACCACCTATGATCAAAATCAGATCAAAATCCGCACGCCTTTATTAGAAAACCGCCAGTACTTCTGGCGGGTACGTTCTATTGATCTGGCCGGCGTTAAATCAGCCTGGTCCAAAATAAATACATTTTGGGTGAATGAAATCAATGAAGCGCCCCAGCGACCAATTCGAACCATCCACCCCCGTAATTTTGATGAAATTAATCCCAAAAGCCATTTCTGGTGGTTGCCATCGGATGATCCCGATCCCGGCGACCAGCTGACCTATCAAATTGAATGCAGTGAGACCCCCAATTTCGAGGTGCCACTGTTCACATATCGGGTTGAGAAAACGCGCCTCGTTCAAGATTTTGAAAAGGAGCGGCCTTTGCCGCCTAAAGCCATTGGTATCAGCATTTATGATATTCCTCAAATCAATCTGTTAAAGGACAACACTCTCTATTACTGGCGCATTCGGGCTTTCGATCCGTCCGGGCTGAGTGGAATGTCGGCCAGTCGGCCGATCAGGGTCGCCTTTAACTATCAAAACGATCCTCCTCTCCGGGTGAACGGAGGTTTTTCTCCTGCGAATGATGTCATTATCAGAACCCTGCGCCCGGAAATTCGCTGGGAGGCCAGCAGTGATCCGGACTTCCGTGATTATCAGCGCAACATGACTTATCAAATCAAAATCAGCTCCGATTCCCAATTTCCTGAAGATGCCACCCGCATTTATACTACCGCTCCTGGTCAGACCGCCTATACCATTCCCGCAGACCTGACTGAGAACGATCGGTGGTTTTATCGCGTACGAGCTTGTGATCAGCATGGCAGTTTTTCCCCTTGGTCAGCGCTGAGTACCTTTATCACCGATGCAATTAGCGAACCGCCTCACCCCATTACGGCTGGATTTTTACCCAAGGACTCGATGGTGGTAGAAACTACCCGGCCGCTAATTAGCTGGTTGCCGGCCGGCGATCCGGACCCCGGCCAGGAAGAACGCGATTTATATTATCTGATCCGTTATTACGAAGCCGATCATAATAAGAAAGGCGGACAGGTCGCCAGTAAACCCGGCGCTACCAGTACGCATCTACCGGAATTGAAAGAAGACCTTTACTATTACTACCAGATCGCGGCCGTAGATCCGGATGGTAATCGCAGTGAATGGAGCCCGGCTATCTGTTTTGGAGTTAACGCTATTGAACAGGCACCTGATTTTTTTCAATTAATCTCGCCTTTTTACGGACAGGATTCAGTCGCTATGAATGCCGGATTTATCTGGCGCGCGGCGCGCGATAAAGACCCTGGCGGTCGCCTGATATATACCTTATTTTATGCCACCGACAGCCTCTTTTCAAACGAATCCTATGAAATTGTACTCGAGCAATCAGTAAATGACTCAATCATAGCCTACTATCCGCCGGGACAATTAAGGTATGCCACCCGTTATTTCTGGAAAGTACTGGTCGCCGACAATAGCGGCAACCAGCGCTGGGGATCTGAAACGAATCGCCGTCCGTTTGTTTTTTCCACGATAGGCACGCGACTTTTGCCCTATAATCAATCTCAGCATTGTCATTTGTACCAGAATTATCCTAACCCGTTCAATATTGATACCATGATTAAATATGAAGTGCCGGTCTATGAAACCGTTGATATAACGATTTACGACTTAATCGGCATGAAAATTAAAACGTTAGCCAGTGGCAGTCACACGGGTGGTACTTACAACGTTTACTGGGATGGCACCGACCAGGGCGGATCAATAGTGGCGAATGGGGTATATATCTGTCGTCTGACAGCTCCCGGCAGTACGACGCATATTAAAGTCGTACTTATGCGTTAACTTAAAAATACTTTAAATCGAACATTAGTTCGGGTTTATTAGCGCTTTTCAATTTATCAGCTATAATCGGCAAAGCCTCGAAGAAATCGGCCGCGACTTGGCCGCCTGAAAAATTAAGGCTTGCAGGTCATTGTTAATCGCTACGATGATTTTTAACAACCTGCCCTCTTTAGATTATCTATCTGTCGGGAAGCTTCCCTAACAGAATTTATCAGCATAAAAGACTATTCTTTATCGATCAATCTATCTTTCATTTCGTCAACCAATTCCTGCACTTCGGCCACGCGAGTGCGGATTTTACGGATAATTTCGGTGTCACTTTCTCGTGTGCCACTGCTCTCGGATTCTTCAATCATTCCAATGCTTCTCCAAAAATTTTACCGGTGAATAAATATTTTCTCTGATGCTAATTAAAGGATTACCGCTATTCTCAAATTTCACGGGCGATAATTTAGAAACCGGAGCGATAAATGCCGACGGTTTTTTAAGGAAAGACTGAAAAACGCCAGAATGATAAAAATATATCATATTTCTATTAGGGGAGGCTTTTTGATTTTATCAGATCTATAAGATCAACCCATTCGTCCGCTACCCGGCATTTTTAATATATCGTAGGACACCGTCTTTAAGTGGCTCCAATATTATATCAATTGCGGCAGGGAAGCCAGAGTACTCGGGCTTTTTTGTGATGGGTAATAACTTTTCTAAAAGAAGTCGAGTCTCAACATGGTTGGGATCATCTGGATTGTAGTTATAATCTCCATGAGCGAACCGATTGCGCAACCACTTAACGAGCAGGACATGTTCACCGCCGTCGAGTGATTTGTCAGGTTCACTCTTGTACGGAACCACGCCGTGAGATTCAAGCATGGCGGCCATCACGATAATGAAACTGCGATTAATAAAAGCAGTCATTTTTCTTAATTGTTCTAAACCTTCGTGAGTAAGCGGGTCTTCAGGTTGTTTGACAAAGTAGGTCGCCCCTCGTTTCTTATACCATGCGGTCGACTCATATTCAGTGCGGCCAATCTCCTCTTCGCGCGCACTGGGACAGAGGGCTCTGACTTTGACACAAGCTTGCCACGCCTGTTCAATTGCTGAATACGCGGCCTTGTTCATGACTTCTCCTTTAACATATATTTATTCAACATTATAGATATCATTTCTCGTTTTTAGTCTACCACCATCTTCCTTTATTGATACTTACACGTCGATATATCACCGAACAAATTTACTATATTCAACAGGGTGAATCTGGTCGCCGATTATTGATTTATTAATAACGCTCTTGATTCCACTGCCTGTTCCCGCAGAGGCGTCAGGGCGTGATATTCCGCTGTATTGAAACAGGCGTTGGCGGTTTGTTCATCGGGAAATTTCACCAGGACGAGGCGTTCGGGTTTGGTCATTCCGGTGACGATCTTTAGATCGCGGCTGCGTATCAGGTACTCGCCGTGGTGTTTCTCGATGATCTCCCGTGCCGATTCCGCATAGCGTTTGTACAGAGCCTTATCTTTCACCCGCGTCACTTCGACCATAAAGTATGTTGCCATGCTATTCCCCCTTTCGCATCCGGTTCGACGGTAGCTATTTCATTTGATGGAATTTACTCTGGCTTTTTCTGGTTATCAATAAGTCTTTTACACCAGTATTGTCTTCGTGCTCAAATCCGTCTCCGCGGAGCTCCTGCGGCGCGGCAGAAATTATTTAAACAGGACCAGTAACTTATTAAGCGCCTCGCGTACACACGCCTCGGAAACGAATCCGATATATGCAACCTTCCGCGCGTTCCAGTCGAGGCTCTTAATCTGATCGGCCAGAATGACACCGGTAATTGGCAGATTTTCGGGCAGATTGACTTCAAAAGGATAGCCCTTCGTTTTGCTGGTGATCGGCATGAAAAGCGCCAGTCCGACTTTGGTATTGTATTGTTCTGGTGAAATTACCAAAGCCGGTCTTTTACCGGACTGTTCGTGTCCAGCCGGCGGTACAAAATTCAGCCAGACCAGATCGCCCCGCTTAGGAATATAAGCGCTATCCATCAGAGTAATTCCCGTCCCTGCGATTCGCCAAAATCTACCTCGTAATGGAGGTTTGATTCATTAACCTGCGACAACAGCGCGTCCAGGCTGTACTCCGGTTTGGCGATTGGAGATATCACCAATTGATTATTTTTAATGGAAAGATCGACTTCAGTACCGTTTTCTATTTGAGTTTCGGATGCGAACGAACGGGGGATTCTGACCGCCAGACTATTACCCCATTTTTGAATTGTTGTTTGCATAGCCACCTCCGATTATGTATCTACATAGAAGATACGCTACGAGGCTCGTAAATGCAATAAATATTTCACAGATATAGATGGCCAAAGAAACACATTCCTGAGCAGAGCCCGCAACAAGTTAAAAATATTTTTCCTTATCCGCGTTAATCCGTATAAATCCGCGCCCGAGATCAGATATTGAACCAGTAAGTGGCCTTGACCATGAAAATATTATCGGGCTTAATCTTCCTGATGCGACCGAGGGAGCGATTCAGGTCGAAATCCGCACGATCATCATCTTCATAACGATTGTGAGTATAGACCAGATACAGGGCTGAGCCGGGCGAAAATTCCCAGCGCAGAACCGTGCTGGAGCGGAAACTATAGGTATTAAAATTAGGATCGTCAATACTAAACTCAGATGCTGGGCCAGAGCCATCCGGATCGACTTTTAAATCCGCGGTTATAGTTGAGCCGCCCCCACCATATACATTGAATTGGTAACTTTTCGGACGCGCCAGTTCCTTGAATTGCTTAAAATTGCCGGCCGCATAAAGCGGTTGGGCGTACAACTGCAGTGTCAATCGCGGCGTGAAAGTCCAGTCCAGGCGCAGGCTAGCCGAGACGGTCTTTTGATCCATTTTAGCAAAAACATAGCGTTTGCCGTAGGTAATATCGGCATAGGGATCGTCGAAAGTATTGACGTATTGAGCATAGTTACTATTGATCGAGATACTGGGCTCAAATTCAAAAATAAGATTATCAGCAATTTTCCAATTGATTTCGGTTGACAAATAATGACTGACCGAGGCGGTGTCGTTGCCACTGGCCTCGTAATACAACTCGAAAACCAGCGGTTTCCGCGCATCGGTCGAGGCGTTTACATATCCCCAGGCGCCGGTCGGTGCGATTGCCAGTGGGCCGCCGCGTGTCAGACGGCTGTCATAAGTCTCGAAAAAATAACCACTACCATAATCAATCCAATAATAATTCGGAAACTGAACATACCCGAAGTGCATAATACCGTTATTGGTCAGATTGCCGCCGCAGTCCATGCCCATAGTATGCGCCAGAATAAATTGCAGAATACGATAAAATTTGGTTGGCTCGCTCCATCTATAGCCAGCCCCAATGTGATAATTAACAATATCGCCTCTGGATAGATAACCCAGATCGTTGACATCGAATTTGGGATCGATCAGTCCAAAAGCGGCATTGAAGATTACATTACCTTTTTGTTTATTCAGGTTCAGGCGGGTCGCGAAACCGGTCAGTTTAGTGGCCGTACTATCGACCCCTAAATGATCGACGTCCGGACGCTGAAGATAATGAACCGAATTGTTCTGAATGGCCGCTAAACAAGTCCGATTACCCTCAATAGTTGATAACCCGCCCCAGCCGGCAATCACCCAGGTTTTTCCCGTATCTAAAAATGTCCAGCCGTCCAATCCTATTACAAGAGATTGCGAATTTAGATAATCGGCTATATTTTCATCCTTAAAAAAGCGCTCGGTCGTGGTCGACATTATGCCCAGGCCGTGACGACCGGCCTGAAACTCTTTTTGGGTTCTAAGAACGGTAAAATTGGTTAAGGGTTCAGATTCAACTTTTGAGTCTAAGCCATCCGGACTGACCTTAGCAAACTCGCGTGCAGTCAGGGCGTTCAACAGACCAATATTCCAGTTATCTCCGATCTTGCCGGTTAATTTGCCGGCAGAAATTATACGCGTTCCCTCCGGCATATCGGTATAATCATAATCCGACAGATCACGCTGGGGCGCGCGTCCGATGCGTCGGCTGTAAAACAGGCTGGGAGTCGAAAAATTCACGTTCCAATAGTTGATAGAACCACCATAACCAAAATTGAAAATATCCGAGCCTTCGATGAAGAAGGGTCGTTTTTCCTCAAAATAGGTTTCTACATCGGATAGATTGATCACAGCCGGATCGACTTCCACCTGACCGAAATCGGGATTGATGGTACCGTCAATAGTCAGGTTATTGCCAACGCCAATTTTAAAATCGGCTCCGGCGCCCGCGAAATAGCGTGAACCATCGTTGAACGGATCTTCGGATTCCACAGCTAAATATTCTCCCTTGCCCCTGATATAGGGCAAGATTTCGACTTTTCGTCGGGCATCTATGTCTTTTATCCCCACCAAATCAATGAACCGCGATACCAATCCAGATTCATTGCGGGGAGTGACAAAGCTCATATCTTCTTCATTCCTACGTTGAATCCTACGATATAATCCAACTCCCCAGACGTAGTTATCGCTTTTCTTAAAGCGTAATTGTGAAAAAGGAATACGCATTTCGGCGGCCCAGCCCTCTTGATTGCGTTGCACGGCTCCTTCCCAGACACCGTCCCAGGTATTGTCCTGCCAGTTATCATTATAAAATCTTCCGTCAAATATCGTACCGGCGGCCGACAATCCAAAAAAATAGGCAGTCCGCTTGTCATTAAAAGGACTCACGCTAATTAAAAATATATCTGTATTCCAGTCTGAATCGCGTCGTCCAAGCCGCGCTATTATTGAATCCGGGGCCGCGTCAAAAAGTCGGGCGCCGATGTAAAGAGCCTGGTCATTGTACAAAATCCAGATATCGGACGGTTGACTGGGCTGTACACCTTGATTCGGTTCGTCCTGAATCAACGGTGGCGCCGGAACCGCCGTCTGCCAGATCGCCTCACTCAAAACTCCATCGATACGGATCGGCTCATCCGTTCGAGTGGCTTGTACCTGTGCGATAAGAGCCCCATTACCGCTGGTCCAGCTCATCAGGATAAGCATTGCACAATACTTAACGATTTTTCTCACAGCTCACTCCAAAACAATTTTTAAACAAAAACTACATTCTACTGACCGCTTTCGATGGAATTTAGTTGTCATAAAAATAAAGATTCTCCTCCTTTAACAAGATAAGTCTGATGTGAAAATTTAGTAAATCTCTTAATTTAAATCACATGTGTTTTCAGAATACGACTGAGGTCTTCCATTCGGTAGGGTTTGGCAATTATACCAAGGAATCCATATTTCTCAGGCGCGGACATGATCGGATCGGTCGAATAGCCGCTGGAAACCAAAGCCTTTACCTGAGGATCGATTTTCCTCAATTCCGCAATGGCCTCTTTGCCACCCATTCCACCGATAATGGTCAAATCCATTATGACAAGGTCAAACGGTTGGCCGGTCTCCCTGGCCAACCGGTATTTTTCAATAGCAGTTTCTCCATTATGAGCCGAGTGGACTTCATAACCCAGACTGGAAATCATTGCGACCGCTACTTCACAAATAAGCTCTTCGTCGTCCATAACCAGAATCCGCCCACTGCCACGCAGAATTTTGGCCTCCGGCCCCGAATTTTCTAACGTCTCCCCGGTAATAGCTGGCAAATAAATTGTAAAAGTCGTGCCCTCACCAAGTTTGGATTCCACGAAAATATACCCGGAATGTTTTTGAATAATTGAATAGGCGACTGACAAACCAAGGCCACTGCCGTGTGGCTTGGTACTAAAATAGGGGTCGAAGATTTTCGCCAAGAGTTTAGGGGGAATACCGGTACCAGTGTCACTTATGCCTACTTTTAGATAATATCCAGGGTTTACCGGCAATTTCATGGCGGGATTGACATTGACTGGAGTGGCTGAAATGGTCAATTTTCCACTGCTCGGCGTGGCCTGTACGGCATTGATAACCAGATTCTGAATAACCTGTACCAATTGGCCCCGGTCGGCTTCTATAACCGGAAGATTATCTTCAAAATCGAATTGACAGGAAACCGACGAACCAGCCAGGGCAAATTCGACCGTCTCCGTTAAGAAGTTCGAGATATCAATCTTTGTTTTGATCGGTTCGCCGCCCTTGGCAAAGGTCAACAATTGCTGGGTCAGATCGCGTGAACGCAGGGCGGCTTTTTCAGCCTGGCTTATAATACGAAGCACGTCGGGATCTTTAATCTTCATTTTGGCGAGGGAAATATTGCCCAGGATACCAACCAGCAAATTATTAAAATCATGGGCAATACCACCCGCCAACAGGCATAGCGATTCCAGCTTTTGAACCGTCATGTGTTCCTTTTCGACGGCCTTTTGAAGAGTAATATCGCGAGCGGTTCCTATATAACCGACTGGCATATCGCCGCCGTCAAAGGAGGGAACGGCATTAATCTCCAGGATTATTTCCTGGCCGTGCTGATTGATAAAGACTATTTCCTGATCTTTGATAGGCTTATATCTGGCAAAAAGCGCCGCGATAATTTTACCCCGCCTACCAGTCGTTTTCGTCGGAAAAATCTCTGTAAAAGATTTCCCGATTAATTTATCGGGAACGCGCCCTATAATGTCCTTGATATTCGGGCTGACATATAATATCCTTCCCGCATTGTCAACCTGCCAGATAATATCCAGACTGGATTCTACCAAATTGCGGAATCTGGCTTCACTCAGGCGAAGCGCCTCTTCAGTGTGCTTGAGTCCGGTAATATCAGACATAGTCGTTTGAATCGAACGAATTTTGCCGTCCTCATCCATAATAAAATAGTCTGAAATGGCGAAAGTCCGCACTTCTCCGTCTTTGGTCAAATAACGGCGTTCATGTCCGAAAATGTACGGTTGCTTACTTAGTTTTTTATAAGCGAAGGATTGGCGGGCCGCGTTCCTCTCGCTCTCTATTACGAAATCGAAGATCGGTCGTCCGCAAACTTCTTCTTTATTATAGCCCATGATCTGACACCATTGACGATTGACGTCGACAATGATACCATCGGATGTAATAGTATGATAGGCAATCGGGGCAAATTCGTACAACCAGCGAAACCGACGGGAGGATTCGACCAGGTCGGCTTCGATCATCTTGCGTTTGGTAAAGTTTCGAAAAATGCTCAGCAGACTGGTTTGCTCACCACTCTCGATAAAAGAGCTGGATATCTCAAACCACTGTGTTTGACCATTCCAGAGATCGACACTCGCCTCAAAAAGCGATTTTATGTGCCGTTTCTTAAAATTTTCGCGATACTGTTTCTCAATAGTGGCGCGCTGTTTGGCGGGATAAATGACGCCCATACTGGCGCCCTCCAACTCGGCTTTAGATAAGCCTACCTGTTGGCAAAAGGCTTCATTAACGGCGATAATTTTTCCATCTTTATCCGTCAAACGCATGCCGTCAAAACCACCCTCCCAGACCGAGCGGAAACGGGCTTCAGAGCTTTGCAGAGCGGCATTAGCTCTGACTTTGTCACTTATATCAGAAATAAAACCCTCCAGGGCTACGAGCCGGTCGCCTTCACCATAGACTCCGACCCCTTGCTCCCAGACCCACTTTACTTTATTATTAGCCGTAATAATTCGATAAAGTAACTGGAAATGGCGTTGTTTCTGTAATGCGGTCTGAACCTCTTGCCATACATATTCCCGATCGTCCGGATGAATTATTTGATTAAAAGCTATTTTATGATTCCAGATCATATCCTGAGCCGTGTAACCAGTCAGAGTTTTACAGCCTTCACTGATAAAAATCATTGTCCAGTTTGCGTCGTTTAAACACCGGTAGGCCGCACCGGGCAGATTTTCTATCAGGGTCGACATTTTCCGCTCGGATTCGTGCAAATCTTGTTCGGATAGCCGGCGCCCGGTAATATCCTGGAAAATACTTAATACCAAACGTTGGCCGGACGCTGAATCAATTCGCGAATTAGATATTTCAAACCAGACCTCACGGCCGTTCCACAGAAGAGCCTTACGTTCAAAGTGGGGAATGATCTTCCCAGCTTTTATCTGTTTAATCGTCTCGGTCAAAATTGCCCGCCCCTCATTCGTGGCATACATTACCGACAGCGGTTGATCCTCCAGTTCGATCCGGGATTTACCAACGATTTTACAGAAGGCCGGATTGACCATTAAGATCCGGCCGGCATTGTCGATCAGGCGCAGGCCGTCGAAAAAATTTTCCCAGATAGCCTGATAAAGATCGGCCAATACATTTTGCCCCTTATTAGAGATTTGGCTATCTATATGACGCACCCTTGAACTCATCAAAATCCCCTTCTTTATACTCCCAACCTAAATTAAAAGACTAAATTATAATCACTCTTTAGGATTGGTCGTCCTTATTAGCATGTGCCGTATTCATGGTCAAATACTAAAAAGGATAAACGAATTAACCAAATCGTTTTTACTTTATTAAAAAGGTTGTACATATAATTTGTGTCATAAACAAGCCCCATGTGAGCTTGTTACGGCGGTTCAGCCGGGCGCGACCTATCTCTATCGCATCGCCGATGTGGATTGCGGTGGCAAAGTGACGTGGCATAAGGAGGTTGAGGTTAAGGTTGAGGTTAAGGTTGAGGTTAAGGTTGAGGATGGGCAGACGCCGACGGTATTTGGATTAAAACCGGCCTATCCGAATCCGTTCAATCCGGCGTTGACCATTCGTTACGGATTGACCGAAGATGGCAATATGTCGCTTAATATTTATAATCTGCGCGGTGAACTGGTAGAAGTACTTAAAAGCACTTATGCTCTTAAAGGCACTTACTCCATGAAATGGAGTCCGCAGAA